>Ga0114999_10000025_pt1 | contig 196310 bp, 171 predicted proteins | sample ArcticOcean_MG_C_3_FD_89820 | JGI IMG/M metagenome (GOLD analysis project Ga0114999, IMG submission 89820) | Marine microbial communities from western Arctic Ocean - ArcticOcean_MG_CB8_126 | ecosystem: Environmental > Aquatic > Marine > Oceanic | place: Arctic Ocean: Canada Basin | collected...
AAAAATCAGACGCCATATTCAGGCGTGAATGTTTCTCTGAGTACGGCCTTCTGCACTTTGCCGGTTGCGGTCGTAACAGGAAGCGCCTCCAGGAAGACCACGAACCTGGGACACTTGTATCCTGCAGCTCTTTCCCGCACGAAAGCGATTACTTCGTCTTCAGTTAATTCGCTATCGGGATCACCCACGATTGCTGCCAGCACAGATTCACCCCATTCCGTGTTCGGAATACCAACGACTGCCGCGTCCCGAACCACGGGATGCGACTTGAGAATGCGTTCGACTTCTAACGGGTAGATGTTTTCGCCGCCGCTGATGATCATATCCTTTGCGCGTCCGGCGAGGAACAGGTATCCGTCTTCATCCATCCTTCCCAGGTCACCGCTTCGCAACCAGCCCTCTCTCAGGGCTTCCCTGGTTTTTTCAGGCATTTCCCAGTAATTCTGCATCAGGGATGGGGATCGGGCAAGCACCTCGCCCACCTCTCCAGGATTCACCGGTCGGTTGTCCTCATCCACCAGCTTTAGTTCCACGGTGGACAGCGGACGGCCAACGGAACCCAGCTTTCGCTGGTCCCCGGCGGTAAGTTTGCAGACGGTGAGGATACAGCCGGCCTCCGTGAGCCCATACGTGACATACACATCGGCCTCGAATGTTGTTAAAATGCGATCCAGCAAGTCGGGAGGGAACGTGTCTGATGACCCCAGGCAGCGTTCGATCGATGAGACATCGTGCTGCACCTGGCTCTGCCGATCCAGAATCCAGCGCCAAATGGTAGGAACGCAAAATATGTTGGTCACCCGGTATTGTTCGGCAGCCTCGAGGATCGCATCGGGGTCTCCTCCATCCAGAACGATGAGTGTAGCGCCCTGAATGAAGTGGGGCAGAAGCAGGCAGTCTGGCCCACCGGTGTGGAACAGAGGATAGATCAACAACCCGATATCGTCGGGTTGGCCATGCGTTGCAAGCGACAGGGAGAGCGCGTGGAGGAAGTGACTCCTGTGAGAGAGCGTGGTACCCTTTGGGAAGCCGGTGGTCCCGCTTGTATAAAGGATGATGTGCGGGTCTTCTTCATCCAGGTCAACTGCAGGTTCCTGGTTGGATCCAGATTCCACAATGCGATCGAGATGACCGGATGCATCCGAACAGGCGCCAAATGGAACATGCCATTCGAGTGAAGGAACTTCATTTTCGATGCCCTTGAGCACGGGTGCGAAATCGGTGTGGTAGAGGAGACCTTTACAGGTGGACTGTCTCAAGGTGTACTGGATTTCGGTGTCCCGGTACCAGAAATTGACAGGTACCATTATGGCGCCGATTTTGGCCAGAGCGAAATAAATGATCGCATAGGTGAGCGAGTTCCGACCCAGAACTGCAATCCTGTCTCCTTTGCAAACACCCTGGCCGATGAGACCATTGCCCAAGCGGTTGACCCTTGTGTTCAATTCGGCATAGGTCATCGCTTGCTTGCCCGAAACGAGCGCGACCTTTTCTGCCAGGCCGCAGTCATTGGCGTTCTTTAGGAGGATATTGCCAAGGAGCAACTTTTCCATTGGAAGACCTATAGAAAACCGGGACACACTGGAATGTGCCCCGGTAATTCAAGGGGGTGTGACTGGAAGGTTCTCTACCTGTTAATCTCCTCAGATCACTTCGGCAGCGCTCCGAGCTGGTCTAACATTCGCCGCCAGGTGTCTACGGTGCCGTCTTTGAATTTTACGGTAAAGGTCGCCTCTTCCACAACGGCATTGCCCACATTTCCATATTCCAGATGGGTACCGTCAGCGTGCTCAAATATAACACGGATTCCATCTCCTGTGACTCTGCCGTCAGAGGACTTGTTCTGTGCAGTGTGTACCGGTTGATAGGCGAGTCGGTATCCCCCCCCGATATTGAGATACTCATTTTTGGTAAAGCCCTGAGCTTCCAGAAGCGGGTTCTCAAGCGTGCAAGTGAACCCTGAGAGCTGGATTTTGTCCGGCCCTGAAGCGAATGAAGCGGTTACATGAGCGGAGGTCTTGCTGGTAGGATACCACTCATAGATACCCGTGACCGCAGGTGGTTTAAGCACCTGACCATCGGGCAGGGCCCGACTCTCAAGTTTCCATTTTCCACGAACACCGTACTGATACTTGGTGTCGTCCGCACAGCCAAGCATGAGCCCCAGCAGTAAGAGCGGTACAGCAAAATTTTGAATGGCTCTGAACATGATCCGGTTTCCTCCAGGTTTGTGCCCTTGGTTCCGTTTATTCCGGTTGCGCAATACAAAACTGATGAACCATTTTAGTGAATATTTCAACACCTTTTTTGAGCTGATCCTTCGCAATCCATTCGTTGGTCGTATGCGCCTGCTGGATACTGCCAGGTCCCATCACAACCAGTTCCATCGCTTTTCCAAAAACCATACCGTCCGTGCCGTATGAGACGGTTTTGGACTTGCGCTTCCCGGTTATTTTCAGCGATTCCTGTATGATTCTGGAATGTTCGGGTGTCCCAAGAGGATCGAGCCGCTTGGGTACCGTAACCTGCACGCCGTGCTTTTTGCCGAGTTGCTTGATATGGTCGACCACAGGCGTCCAATTCTGATCGGGCATCGGTCTGCAATTTATGGATGCCCGGCTGACGGGCGCCGTAATATTCGTTGCCGAACCGCCATCTCCCATCACGATGTTCATGGTAGCGTGTGGTGGCGTGAAACTGGTATTCAAGTATTTCTTGCCTGTCAGAACCTTGCGCTCGAATTCTACAACGTCATTGAGAAAGGGGATAAGCCTGTGATTAGCGTTGATCCCTTTTCCTGTGCTGCTGTGCGCTGCCCTTCCCTTCGCGGTAACGTCGAATTTCAAGGAGCCCTTATGTGCGTGAACGACATCCAAAAGGGTGGGCTCAGCGATGATGCCGTATTTGATACGGGATTCGCGGAAGGTTCTGGACTGCTTCATCACAACCGCGGCACCCCCGCAATCCGTTTCTTCGTCTGCCGTGACGATCACATAAACAGGTCGCTTCAGTTCCTTCGCAGCAAACACCCCGGAGGCAACCAGACCACAGGCGATGGGGCCCTTCATGTCTGCACTGCCCCTCCCGTACAATTTCCCTTTGCGGACGGTCAGTTTATAGGGATCGGAGTCCCAGCCACCGGCTGGAACGACGTCGGAATGCCCCAAAATGGCCAATCCGCCCGTGCCGCGACCCTTTTTCCCAACGACGTTGACCTTCTTTACACCGTTTGTATCAATGTAAGGAACCAACTCTACGCTCATGCCCGCCTTACGCATCCAGCGAGCAATTGCCGAGGACACCTTTGCATTGCTTAATAGACTCGATGAATCGTAGGAGACCAGATCTCCCGTTATTTCCGTAACGTCCATTTGTCCTCCGGCGTAACTACCCTTCCAGCTCTTTTCTGACGATCTGCACACCCTTGACCATATTCTGAAGTTTCTGAAATGCCAGCCATCTAGGCAGCTGAAAGAACCCGCAGTCCGGTGTGATGGTCAACTTTTCTGCGGGCACGTGTTCCAGCACCTGTCTGGTTCGTTCTGCAATGTCTTCAGGTGTTTCCACATAAAACGACTTGACGTCGACCAGCCCGGCGGCGACCTCATACTTTTCTGCAATGGGCCGACAGAGATCCAGCTCTACCAGCTCGCGGTTGGCGAACTCCAGGGAAATCTGGTGTGCGTTTGCACGAAGAATGTCATCGAGCATCCATGCATAACGTCGTTTCCCGCGTGGGCGGCTGGCGAGATTTCCAAAGCAGATGTGGAGACCGATTTTTGCGTTCACGCCTTCCACGGTCTTGTTGAACAGATCGATCCACGTCTTTGAGCCACCGGGTATGATGGAGAATGAGGGCTCGTCCAGTTGAATAAATTCCGCACCAGCCGCAACCAGGCCCTTCAATTCCTTGTTCACCACGTCTGCGAATTCAAACGCCAGTTCCAGTCGATCTTCATAAATCGAAGTATCTTTGATCTGGATATGTATGGTAAGCGTAAGGGGGCCGGGACACGTGGCTTTCAGTGGAAGGTCTGTATGCGCCCGGGCAAATTCGAACTCTTCCACGATACCGAGTCCATCGGGCACTTTGATTCGCTCTGTTGCCCACCACCGTGGCACGCTGTCGTAACCATAGACACCGGTCTGCCGGAGTGTTGGCCGCGGAACCAGACCCTCAAACCTCTGGTAAAAGCTCTGTACGAAGAACCAGCGTCGCATTTCACCATCCGAGATTAGATCGACACCCGCTCTTTGCTGGTCAAGAATGGCCAGGCTCACGGCGTCGTCGAATGTTTCGCGTATGTCCGAAGGACCGTATTTGTCGGATTCGATCTGTTCCACTGCCGACCAGAACCAGCCAGGGAGGGCATAGCTTCCGATAACGCTTGTGGGCAGAAGCGGCAGAGCCTTGTTCATTTGCGCACCAAACTCCTGGTTTAGTTGTCGAAAAATGTGTGTTAATACATCTATTCGGGATTTGTTGCCGAGAGACCGTATAAGAAGTAGCTGCTTGGGGACTTTGTCAAGCAGAAAGCGGAGCACGACAATGGGCTCGTGACGGTCCTTCTAACTGTGCCATTACAGTGATTGACTTCGCTTAAGCGATTGACTATCTTGTGGTTGGTTCTGATTTTCCGTTTTCGTCCGGGATGTTTTCTCCCGATTAATCAAGCACAAAATATACAGGATGCACGAGCTGCTATAAGGAGTGGTGATGCCTGAACCTATGGACGAAGTTCAGCTTGTAAAAGCGCTTCTGGATATTCCGCTTTTCGAGGATCTGGACTATACCCAGATTGCAAGCATTATCCGGGCCGGGGAGCAACGCATTGTGAAGCCAGGTGAAGTGATCTGCAATTCGAGGACGATAGATGGCAGTTTGATCGTTTACCTGAACGGAAAACTAGCACTGGTATCTGCAGAAGGAAACAAGATCGCAGATATGCGGCCGGTGCGTGTGCTTGGAGAAATGGGTGTGTTCACCGGCCAGACACGGTCTTCAAGTGTGGTTGCCGAGGACGCAGCTACCATCCTTGAAATTCCGGCACGGAATCTCGAAGAGGTCCTGGAAGAGGATCCTCAGATGGGCAATCATATGATGGTCAATCTGATCAAACTGCTCTATGCACGTGTGCACGATACCAACGAAGATCTGCACGGCGAACAGCAGCTGGTGTTTCGACTCCGGGAAAGGTTGACGGAGATCGCCCCGGAAGATCCCCTTTTGAGCGAGTTGTTTCCGGACAGATTGACAGAGGAAGACGTCTGAAGTTGTGTCACACCAGCGCGAGTTTTGATCTTAGGCCTCCGGTTCCAGTCCAATTCCAGGAAAATCGGGGGCCATTTTTCTGAGGCGGACCTGGGAGTCATTCCCAATGGCGCCGGCACCCCGCTACATCGTGTGAGGAGGAATCCGACATATGGCTTTTTCATCTGCAGGTGAGGTTCATCGATCAACCGTTACAGGCACAAAGGGGATGGTCACCAGTGCACACCCTCTGGCGACGCTTGCGGGCATTCGGATTTTGCTTGCGGGAGGAAATGCATTCGACGCGATCGTAGCAGTGGCTGCGTCATTGAATGTGGTGGAGCCTTACATGTCCGGCATCGCCGGAGTGGGTTATGCGCTGGTGTACAACGCAGATGAAGATCGGGTCCAAACCCTGGACTACTGCGGCAGAACGCCGCATCGGGCTACGCATCAATTCTTCGAATCCCATCCATTGCAGGAAGGCGGCGTTACCTCCTGTCTCGTGCCGGGGGCATGCGGCGGGTGGCTGGCCTTACACGAATCCTACGGCAGATTGCCTCTGAAAGCTGTGTTTGAGCCCGCGATAGAATTGGCCGAAGATGGCTTTGCAGTTACCGTGAAAAATGCAAAGTTCATCGGCGACTCGGAAAGCAGGATGCGTCCGACAGGTGCAAAGGTGATGCAAAGCCGGGGGCGTTCGCCGGGACCCGGTGAGGTACTCGTTCAGCGTGATCTGGGAAAGACCTTCAGGCGTGTGGCAGAAGGTGGCACCGAGGTATTTTACAAGGGTGATCTGGCAAAGGAGATGGTGCAATATGTCGAGCAGGAGGGTGGACTGCTCAGTGCCCGTGACCTGGAAGATTTCGAAGTGACATGGCTGGATCCGATTTCTTCCACGTACCGCGGGTATGAGATCTTCTCGCCGCCGCTTCCGAGCGCCGGTTTCCAGATACTGGAGACTTTGAACATTCTCGAAGACTATGACCTTCCCGGTCTTGGACACCATTCGGTAGAGGCTCTGCACGTTTTCATCGAGGCCTGCAAGATCGCCAATGTGGATCGGGTGCAATATGCCGCCGCCGAGGATGCGCCCCTGGACATGCTGCTTTCCAAATCATATGCGGCAAGCAGGCGTGAATTGATTTGCGATCAGGCAGGAGTCAGCCGGGGCGAATACTTCATGCCCTCAAGACTGCCAGGGGAGATCCAGCCTGGATCTCCTGAAGAGTGGATAAACGATTGTACCACGCATTTCGATGTCGTGGATGGCGAAGGAAATGCGGTTGCCATCACGCAATCTCTGGGGTCAGGATTTGGTTCGGGTGCAATTCTCGGGGAAACAGGCATGTTCCTCAACAATTTTATCAGGTGGGCGGATACCGTTCCGGAGAGCCCAAATTGCATCCAGCCGCACAAGAAGATCGATATGTGCCTTTCACCCCTTCAGGTATTTCGGGATGGCAAGCTGGTGTCGGCCCTTGGAACGCCGGGCAGCTGGGGCATTCAACAGACAACCACGCAGTTTCTCACCAATTTCCTGGATTACGGTATGAACATCCAGGCAGCCATCGAGGCCCCGAGATTTCGATTCGAGCATCCCGGTACGGCCCTGTTTATGGAATCCAGGGTGCCTGAAGAGATTCGGCAGGCGCTGGTAAAAATGGGACACCAGATCGATTTGGTAGGAGACTGGTCTCCGGTGGTGGGTGGCGCGCAGGGGATTACGGTAGACGAAGAAAGTGGATCACTGATGGGTGGAGCCGATCCCCGTCGTGATGGATACGCTCTGGGTATTTAGCGAGGAAGGACAGGCATAGCGCGGTTTCTGCCGTGGCCGAAATGGATCGATATGCGAGAGTATTCAACCCAGCACAGAATGGACAGGGATTCCGGGAAACTCGCTGACAAACCGGATCCGGGAGAGGAACGCAGGAACAGTCTGCTGCTGATTCTGAATGGTGGATTCATGTTCATGGCCATGACCTTTGTGAGCAGTGATATGGTGCTGCCGTCGTTCATACAATCCCTAACGTCCTCGACCATTTTGATCGGCCTCGCAGGAGCGCTGATGCGCATTGGCTGGGCATGGCCCCAGGTCTTCACCTCCAGGCTGATCGAGTCCAGACAGCGGAAGATGCCCATTGTTTATCTTTCGGGCGGGTTCCGGAGCGGGACGTGGTTCCTGATCGCATTGCTTACTTTCCTCGTGGGAAATGAACATCCGACATTCTTTCTGGTCGGATTTCTTGTTTTGTACGCGGTGGCGACCTCGATGATGGGAATCTCCAATGTCCCGTGGATGGACATTATCGGAAAGACCATCTCGTCTACCCAGCGCGGCAAGGTGTTCGCTGTCCGTCGTCTCGTGGGCGGAGCAATGGCCATGGTGTCTGCGGGGGTGATCTCCTATGTGCTCGGTACAGAAAGCAGTCTGAGCTTCCCGTACAATTATGGCACGCTATTTATTTTGTCGGGTGCAGGTACCGCCATTTCGATCATTGTTTTCGGCTTGGTCCGGGAGCCGATCGAGCCGGTGAGGAAAACACGAGAACCCCTGGGAGCCTATCTTGTAACCGGTTTGGGTTTGCTAAAGAAAGATGCCAATTACCGGAGGCTGTGTATCGTTCAGGCACTGTGGTCTTTCGGTATGATGGCCACGCCGTTTTACGTGCCTTATGCGATATCCAGGTTCAATATTGGTTTGGGCTATGTGGGAATATTTGCTGGGTGTTTGCAGATCAGTTCCGTTTTTTCGAATGTTCTGTGGGCCTACATGGGAAGTCGCAAGGGTAATCAGGCGCTGATGGTTTACGGATCCTATTTCCTGGGGTTGTCGATTCTGGTCCCCATTCTTGCGGAATTCGTTCCAGATCAGATGATCGTTCCGTTTGCCTTTGCAGGGATAGAGACGCCATTCAATCTGCGCATCGCCTTTTTTGCCTCGACCTTCATCTTTTCAGGATTCGCCACGAGTGGGCTCTTCACGGGTCGGATGACCTACCTGCTGGACATCGCTCCTGCTGACCGGAGACCCACCTATTCAAGCTTTCTGAACATGTTCAGTTTGCCGCAGGGGCTGCTGCCCATTCTGGCGGGTGTGCTGGTGGCCTGGACTACTTATCAACAGATGTTTGTTGTGACGTTGGTGTCCGTGCCACTCACCCTTTGGGTGGTTCATCGACTAGAACCTGTGAACAAGAAGAATTAGCAGGCTGCGATGCGTTCCGAAAGTTCTTCCGCCGGGTAGGTGATGATTTCGGAGAGGGTGGGGTGGTAGTGAGGAATTCTGAGAATGTCCCGAACCGTACCACGAAAGTACATGATTGAGACCAGTTCGTGGATCAACTCGGCAGCATCCGGACCTACGATATGTGCGGCTATCAATTCGCCCGATACAGGGTTGCAGAGCAATTTGACGAAACCGTGTGTCTCCCCCATGGTCATCGACTTGCCGTGATCGTCGAATGCGTGTTGGGCAACCAGGTATTGGATCCCGTTAGCCTTGCACGCCTTTTCTGAAGGTCCTGCGAATGCGACCTGCGGATCCGTGAATGTGACTTCGGACCGCAGTCTGTAGTCCATGAATTTCTTTCGTGTTCCGGCAACCGCATTGTGCCCGGCGATTTCTCCCTGTTCTACGGCAATGTGGACAATTTCATACAGACCAACACAATCCCCCGCCGCGAAGATGTGTTTCTTGCTGGTCCCCATGCGTTCGTCTACAAGGATTCTCCCCTTTTCAACGGCCACCCCTGCTTGTTCCAGGCCAAGTCCTTCCAGCGCGGGTGAACGACCCATGGCCTGCAGGAGGTAGTCTGCTGTGGTTCGACGGATCTTGCCGTCTTTTTTGAAATGTGCTGTGATCGTTTTCTTTGTTCGGGTAAACTTGATCAATTGGGTCCCGGTGTGCACGGTCATGCCTTCTTCGCGGAATTTGGCCTCAACCGGTCTGGCCACATCTTCATCGCCGCCGCTGAACAGATGTTGGCTCCGTTGAATGAGTGTGGTGCGCGTTCCCATTCTACAGAAAAACTGACCCAGCTCCGCTGCAACCGCGCCTCCGCCAAGGACGATCATAGACTTCGGGAGTATGCGAAGGTCAAGTGCTTCGTCACTGGTTATGTATCCGACGTCCTCAAGCCCGGAAATGGAGATCGAGGCGGTGTTCGAGCCCGTTGCGATTACAAAAGATCTGGCCGTGAATGTACTTTTCCCCACCCTGAGGGTGTTGCTGTTGATAAACTGGGCTCGACCGCGCAGGAGCGTGAACCTGGGGCTTTTCAATTGACCGATGCGGTAGTCTGCAAACTCGGAGATGAGCGCGCGTTTCCGATCATTGATCGCGGCCATGTCCACGGAGGCGGGCCCCACACGGATTCCGAATTCCCGCGCGCGCCTGACAAGAGACATCACATCCGAGCTTCGAAGGAGGGTCTTGGATGGCATGCAGCCTCTAAGGATACAAAGCCCGCCCAGAGGACCCTTGTCTACAATGGCTACTCTGGCGCCTGAATCCGCGGAGGTCCTTGCGGCGGCATACCCTGCGCTTCCACCGCCGATTACAATGACATCGAAATCCACAATTTTCCTCTCATAAGGGAGTCGATAAGATCGAACTGGAAGATATGTTCGGCATTCGATAAGGCAAGGGAAATATGGCTGGAATCGAAGACTATATCCGAACCGATCCTATGGACACCGAGGTGGTTATCCAAAAGGACCGGCTGGCATGTTTCTGCAGAAGCGTCTATGCTTCGGCAGGCATGCCGGAAGGCGATGCAGATCTTGTTGCGCTTCTGCAGGCGGAGACAGATGTGAGGGGCGTGCACTCGCACGGCACAAGAGCCCTGCCGGGATATGTATCGCGCCTGGAGAGCGGTCACTCAAATGCCAATCCAAACATTGTGGTGAAACAGGAAGGACCCTCGTACGCGATCCTTGACGGAGATGGCGGCCTGGGGCATCTGGTTTCCCACAAGGCCATGGAGATCGCCATTGAAAAAGCCGCCCGCACAGGAATCGCCATCGTAACGGTTGTAAACAGTCGCCACTTCGGCGCTGGGGCGAATTACGCGATGATGGCTTTGACGCATGACATGATCGGGTTTTGTGTATCTTCATCAAGTCCAGGAGTGGCCCCATACGGGGGAGTGGATCCCCTGTTGGGGAACAACCCGGTCGCCTATGCCATACCTGCGTTGAAGGAGTTTCCGATTGTACTGGATATGGCCTGCGGCGTATCTGCCTGGGGGAGGGTAGGTACGATGCAGATGTACGGGCGGCGGTTAAAGGATGACTGGGTGCTGGACGAAAGCGGGAATCCTACGGATGACCCTTCGCTGGCACACGCGCTGCTGCCGTTCGGCGGTGTCAAAAGTTCCGGGGTGACCATTGTGATGGATGTACTGGCGAGCGTGCTGCCCTTCGGGTTGTCAACCGTTCATCGGGAAGGGGAGACGTATCATGGCCAACGGCTCGCCAGCCAGATGTTTTACGCCATCAATATCTCGAATTTCGTGAAACTCGAGACGTTTAAAACAGAGATCGACAGGATGATTGGGACCATTAGAAACTCGAGAAAAAAGGAAGGTGTCGATCGGATCTATCTTCCCGGTGAGGTCGAATGGTTGAAGAAAGAGGCCTGGGATCTGAATGGCATCCCGCTTCACAAGGACCACGTTGCCGGATTGACGGCGGCCGGAAAAAGATTCGGGGTTGCCGCAGAGTGGTAGGGCAAGGCCCTGACCCTGGAATTTGACAGATTTTACACAAGATCGGTGCGTGAAGAAAGATGGGAAATCGGTGGCGGCGGCCAGGGGGATTCAAAGAGGTATTGCGGATAGCTCTACCCTTGATGATCAGTACGAGCGCATGGAGTGTGCAGCATTTTGTTGACCGTGTGTTTCTGAGCTGGCACAGCAGGGAAGCCCTCGCTGCTTCAATGCCGGCCGGCATGCTGAATTTCATGTTCGCCAGTTTTTTTCTTGGCACCATAGGATATGTCAATACGTTCGTAGCCCAGTATGTGGGCGCCGGAAGAAACCATCGTGTGGGTCCAGCGGTTTGGCAGGGCGTGAGATTCGCTGTTCTGGGCGGCCTGTTCATGCTCGCCCTGGTTCCTTTCTCCGACTGGTTCTTCGAAATGGCCGGCCACGAGCAGGCCATTCGGTCCCTGGAGTCCGACTATTTCCGCATTTATTGCTTCATGGGACCCGCAATGGCTGGACAGGCCCTTTCCTGCTTCTTCAGCGGGCGTGGCAAAACACTTACTGTGATGTGGGTGAACATGGTGGCCACCGGAGTGAATATCGTTCTGGACTATGCCTGGATTTTTGGAAATTGGGGATTTCCGGAATGGGGAATTCGGGGTGCGGCCTGGGCGACCGTGGTTACCCACTATGTGATGATGATCCTGTTTCTGGTGCTCGTGTTGTCCAGAAAACACCGCCTCACTTACAATACATTTTCCGGGAGACGAGCTGACTGGGGACTGTTTAGGCGACTGATCCGATTCGGGGTGCCGAATGGCACGCAATTCATGCTGGATATCACCGCCTTCACGATGTTCATCATGTTGATTGGTCGCCTGGGCCCAATTCCGCTGACGGCGACAAACATCACCTTTACTCTCAATGTGCTGGCCTTCCTGCCCCTTGTGGGTATGGGTATGGCGGTTTCTACACTGGTGGGTCAATACATTGGCAAAGCAAAACCTGAAATTGCCGAACAAGCAACCTATTCGGCCTGTATCATGAGCCTGGGCTATATGGGATTGATGGCATCCGGGTTTGTTTTCCTTCCTTCCGTTTTTCTTGCGCCTTTCAGTTCAGGCGCGGATCCCGTGGCTTTTGCCGAGGCCTGGGATATCAGTATAATCCTTTTGCGCTATGTGGCGGTTTACTGCATTTTCGATGGCATGTACATTGTGTTTTCCGCTGCGGTGAAGGGAGCGGGGGATACACGGTTCGTGATGTGGGCCACCGTTTTGCTCGCGTGGGGATTGATGGTTGTTCCTTCGTATCTCGCGGTCACTTACTTCGGATTCGGGGTGTATGGGGTCTGGATCTTCATTTGTGCCTATATCTGTGTGGGAGGTGTTGTATTCCTCATTAGATTCAGGGGCGGCAAGTGGAAGACGATGAAGGTGATCGAGAACGCATCGCCTCCTGGGAAAATGGATCCAGGGAGCGGTGAAGGGATCGATCTTGATAACGAAAGGTTGTTGGTATGACGCGGGTTTTGCTGTGTGTGGGCGGAAGTGTGGAGAAGTTTCTGACATCAAAGATGTTGGACGACCTCGCCGAAACGGCGGAGCTTCAAGTAAGGAATGGCCTGGAAAAGAACGAACAGGTGTATTCAGACACGCTCCTGGAGGCACAGGCGGAAATTGTCATGACCGGGTGGGGATCGCCCCTGTTGACCGAGTGGATTTTGAAACAGAATCCTCAGTTGAAATACATGTGCCACCTTACAGGCGGGTTGCGCGCAAATGTGACACGTGAGGTAATTGAAAGCGGGTTTCTGGTTACCAACTGGGGAACTTTGATTGGTCCTACGGTCGCTGAAGCGGCGCTTCTTGGTATCCTGTGTTGTCTTCGCCAAACCACGATGTTCACGTTCATGATGCATCGGGATGGCGGTTGGCGCGAACAGGAAAAAGATGTGGAGAGTCTGTATGATCAACCGGTGGGTCTCCACGGATTCGGGAATGTGGCCAGAAGTCTTGTGCGTCTGCTGCACCCCTTCGGCTGCAAGATGTCGGCATTCGATCCCTATTTGCGTGATTCTGTGTTCGAGGCGTATGGAGTAGAGCGGGTTGAGGATCTCAAGACCCTGTATTCCCGAAACAAGGTGGTCTCGATCCATGCACCAAAAATACCTGAGACGCACCATTCCGTAAATGCTGAGATTCTCGCAGCAATGCCGGATGGAGCTTCCGTGATCAACACGTCCAGGGGCTCAGTAATTGAAACCGGGGCGCTGGTCGAGGAGTTGAAAACAGGTCGGATATCGGCCTCGCTGGATGTGTTCGAGGAAGAGCCATTGCCTGCAGACTCTTCATTGCGCGGGCTGCCCAACTGCCATTTGACATGCCACACCGCGGGTCCCACTCCGGACAGGATAGCCCACCTCGGCCAGGCCGCCATAGATAATGTGAAAAGATATATCGATGGCGAAGATGCCTTGTACAGGGTAAGCACGGAACAGTACGACCTGATGACCTGAGTATGGCTGAGACCATTTTTCAGATATATCGCCAAGAGGAATGACGTGTCAAAATCGATCCATCAAATCACTGCGGCGTTTGTCCTGCTGTTTACTCTGGTGGTCTACCTCTTAACGGTGGCCCCTACGGTGTCTTTCTGGGACTGCGGAGAATTTATCGCGTGTGCATATTCCCTGGGTGTCCCGCATCCACCCGGGACGCCGCTTTACATTCTCATCGGCCGGCTGTTTACACTTCTTCCGATAGGGGCAGATCCGGCTTTTCCGATGAATCTGATTTCAGTCCTTACAAGCGCTGCGGCGGTGCTGTTCGTCTATTTGATCACCGTCAGGCTTATCGGGCTGCTGAAACTGGATCTGGACGCCGATGAAGGCTCGGATGAAGCCCATTGGAATGGCCAACTGCCTGCTGTTGTGGGTGGAGCCACCGCCGCTTTGATGTTGGCGTTTTCGGATACGTTCTGGTTCAATGCGGTTGAGGCTGAAGTCTACGGATTTTCGATCATGTTGATGGCAGGGTCCGTATGGCTCGGATTACTCTGGATGGAAAAGGCAGCTGATCGGGGCAGCATCCGAATTCTTCTGTTCGTGGCGTATTTGATGGGGCTGGCGGGCGGATTGCACTTGCTCTGTATGTTGACCGTTCCGACGCTCCTGATTTTCATCTGGTTTCGGGACAAAAGCCTGCTGACATCGCCCAGGATCTGGGGCCTGGCTGCTGGACTGTTTCTGTTGGGCTATTCCACATATGCAGCGCTCTATATCAGGTCCGGTCTGAATCCCGTAATCGATGAAAACAATCCGGAAAATTGGACCAATTTCATGCTCTTTCTCAGCCGGGCCCAGTACGGGTCGCAGAGCATGTTCCTGAGTGTATTTCAACGTAAAGCGGCGTTTTTCGACTTTCAGCTGTGGACCATGTATTTCAAGTATTTCTTCGCACAGTTCCCCGTTCCGGGATTGAGTTTCGTATCAGAGGGCTTCAGGAAGGCGACCGTACCAGACACTTATCCGGTGACTGTATCCTTACTGCCGTATTTGTTGGGTATCTGGGGTATCAGAGCCCACTGGAAACGGGATCCTCACCGCTTCTGGGCAATGATCGTTTTGTTCGTACTGACGGGGATAGGCCTTACTGTCTATTTGAATATGGAAGATCCGCAACCGAGGGAACGGGATTATGTTTTTGTTGGCTCCTTTGCAGTCTTTTCGATCTGGATCGGGATGGCTGTGTCCAGCATAATCGAGGGTTTGAGAATCAAGGGCGCAGCGATCTCCCTGTGTATTCTGTGTTTGCTGATGCCGATCGGGATGGCCGTTTCACACTATACTTCTCACGACCGCACCGGGAACCATATTGCATATGACTACGGTCGAAATATGCTGGCGTCCTGCGCACCAGGTGCGATTCTGTTTACAAACGGGGACAACGATACTTTCCCGCTCTGGTTTTTGCAGGAAGTCATAGGGATTCGAAAAGATGTGCAGGTGGTGAATCTCAGTCTGCTCAACACGAACTGGTATATCAAACAACTCAAGGAACTGGAGCCAGGGGTGCGCGTTGGCTTCAGCGACACGTATATAGACGAAGTGCTCACTGTTTACAGCAGGGCGGCGGTTATGAGTTCCAACCGGTATTGGCCCGAGGACAGGGAAGTGGAAGTCGCAGGTCTCAGGTGGACAGTTCCTGCCTCCTCGTATGGACTGCTCCGCGTCCAGGATGTCATGGTCCTGAAGATCATCGAAGAGAACAACTGGAACCGGCAAGTGTATTTCGGCACTACGGTTCCGGATAAAAATCTGCTGGGCATGATGGATTATCTCCAGGCAGAAGGCATGGTTACTCGCCTGGTGAAGGACCGTTCGAACCGAGTGAACATCGACAAGACCTGGCGGAATCTGTTCGACGTGTATCACTATCGGGGGGTGTCGGACCCGGGCGTCTTCAAAGATGAGAACACCACCAATCTGATCACCAATTACCAGGTGGCATTTCTACAACTCGCCGAAACTCTGATCTCAAATGGCGAGTTCGACAGGGCATACCAGGCCCTGAAACGTTGCGAGGAAGTCGCTGTGCCTCCCGATGACTGGAAGGGGTATGTGCTGATGTCAGGACTGATGCATCAACTTGGCCGGAGTGAGGACACCCAGAGGCTGCTGCGCCATATTGGAAACAATGATGCCATCTCCGATGACACGCGTCTCGGGGCAGTGGCAGAAGTTCAGATGCAAATCGGGGAGTACGAAGCAGCCATAGACCTTTACACGAAGATGATCGAGCAGAAACTGAATCTGCATCTGGCTCTGTTTAACCGAGCGGTGTCGCGAGAAAAAAGTGGAAAGTACGAAGGTGCTCTAAGCGACCTCGAACGGCTGGCCAGCATGGTTCCCGGTGACCGGGAAGTGGCACAGGCCATCGAGCTCGTTAAACTGAAACTACAACACCAGACGGAACGGGAAGGACAAGAGTGACGCGTGGCAGCTGAACCCCTTGTTTCCATAATTATCCCGCATTACCTGGGCGATGTGATATCAGAATGTCTGGGGTATATCTATGATCGTACCGGGGACCTTTCTTTCGAGGTTATAGTGGCGGACGACCAGCCCTATTCAGATGGCAGCCTTGAACGCGCAACCGAGAAATATCCGGATATTCGGGTTGTAAAAACCGGTGGAGGGAAGGGGATGGGAACCGGTTGCAATAGAGGACTGGAGGTTGCCGGTGGCCGCTACGCGATGCTCCTCAACAACGACGTAGAGGTCTCGGAAGGGTGGTTGCATCCGCTGGTAAATGCACTGGAGAAGGACGAACGAATCGCTGCGTGCCAGCCCAAAGTGCTTTCCATGCAAGATAGAAAACGTTTCGACTACGGTGGGGCGGCTGGCGGCCTGATGGATTACTTCGGGTATACATTTTGCCTGGGTCGAATTTTCGAGACAGTTGAACTGGACTCCGGTCAATATGATACATCCAAGGAAATTTTCTGGGGTGTCGGAGGAGCGCTGTTTGTACGAATGACGTGCGTAAAGCAGGTGGGTTTAATGGACGAAGCGTTCTATATGCATATGGAGGAAATCGATTGGTGCTGGCGACTGCGCCTCGCCGGATATCGGATTCTTTCAATACCCGATTCCGTGGTTTACCATTTCGGTGGCTGGACTTTGAAAGCCGACAGCTTGAAAAAGGCCTATTACAACCACCGCAATCAGTTGGTGATGATCCTTAAAAATTTGTCTCTCGAACGGCTGTTCTGGACATTTCCAGTTAGAGTTTGCATGGAACTGGGGACTGTTTTGCTGACGGCCATCAAGGGTGACTGGAAGCATCCCGTAGCAGCGCTTGCCGGACTTCTCTGGGTGATTACCCACCCTATCAGCATCTTCAAGCGCCGGCGGGCTTCTCAGGCGGTAAGAAGAGTATCCGACCAGGAAGTGGCCGGCAGTATGTATCGGGGTGCGGTCGCAATTCAGTATTTTCTGAAGGGTAAGCGAACCGCGAACTTGGTTTTGGGAAGGGACGGGGGATAATGTGAAGCGTTTTCTGGTTTTGATACTGAAGATCGTGATCAGTGTGGGGCTGGTCGGTTTTTTCCTCCAGAAAATCGAATGGCAGGAGATCCAGAAGGCCTTCTCTTCTGCGGCGCTGGAGTTCTGGCTGGTGGCCGTCCTTTTGTTTCTAACGAGCAATCTTCTGGGGGCATTTCAGTGGCGGGAGCTGCTCCGCGTTCAAGAAATTCGACTGCCGACCAGCAAGATTGTGGGGTTGTATTTCGTAGGCGTGTTCTTCAACAATTTCCTGGTGAGTAACATCGGAGGTGACGCTGTTAGAGTGTACGACCTCAAGCGGTTGACCGGGCAGGGCCTTGCAGGTTTTGCGGCCACATTCCTGGATCGTTTCGTCGGTCTGTTCACGCTCATCTGTTTCTCGATCATCGCTTACGCATTTTCTCCAAATCTCTGGGATACGGTTCTGTGGATGCCCATCCTGTTTCTTGCGCTGATGCTTCTGGGCGTTCTGATATTCGGATTCAGCAGACGCATGAGTAATCTCGTGGTGCGTCTGTCGGGACGGTTTCTTCCCGAACGCATCGCAGAGTTTTTGGTGAAGATTCGAGAGGGTTTCCTGCTGTATCGTAGTGCACACGGGATAATCCTCCGTGTGGCTTTGCTGGCAAGCGGGGTTCAACTGAGCAGAATTGCGGTCTACTACTCGGTGGGTCTAGCGCTTGAACAGAGCGTGCCATTCGGATACTACGTGGTGTTCATTCCCCTGATCGCCATTGTGGCTTCGATTCCGATTACGTTCGGTGGAATCGGCCTGCGCGAGAATATGGGTGTTCTGCTTTTCGGACGCGTCGGCATGGGAGATGCTTCGGCGCTGGCTCTGATGTTTCTGGGTTATCTGGCGGGGATCCTTGCGAGTCTGGCTGGTGGGATCCTGTTTGTGGCACGGAAATCCTCGACCGAGTCCGTTAACAAGGCTGCAGACCAGAAAGCTGTGTGAATATGGTGCGTTCGGGTATGGAAGAGAAGGTTCGGCTTGTGATCGGATTGATGTCCGGCACCTCAGCCGATGGTATCGATGCTGCCCTTGTCCGGATCCAGGGACAGGGAACAGATATATCGGTCGATCTGGAGGCATTCAATTTTGTCTCATATCCGGATAACCTGCGCAGTGCGATTTTGAAGGCGAGTGAGGTAGAAACCTCCAGCGTTGAGGAGGTCTGCCGGCTCAATGTAGTTGTGGGAGAATGGTTTGCCCGGTCCGCTGTAGCACTTTGCGATCAAGCCAGAGTTTCGCTGGAAGCCGTGGATTTTATCGGGTCTCACGGGCAGACCTTCCATCACCTTCCGGCACTGAAGGAGATGTACGGTTGTTCCACACGGTCCTCTCTGCAACTGGGCGATCCGAGTGTGATCGCAGAGCGGACGGGAATCACCACGGTTGCTGATTTTAGAGCGCGTGATCTTGCAGCTGGTGGTCAGGGCGCACCGCTGGTACCGATTGTAGATTATTTGTTATATCGATCAGAAAAGGTCGGCAGAGTGCTGATCAATATCGGTGGAATTGCCAACATGACCCACCTCCCTGCTGGTTGTGATCTGGATGATGTGATCGCTTTCGACACGGGCCCTGGAAATATGATTATGGACGCTGCGGTCACGGCCATTACCGGGGGAGCACTCGAATACGACAAAGATGGTGAAATCGGGATGAGCGGGACCGTGTTCCAGGAATTGAGGCAAAACCTGATGTCGAATCCCTACCTGGCGCTCCCACCTCCAAAGTCTACAGGGCGGGAGTTATTCGGAAGCGAAGCGGCAAACGAGGTACTTGCGTGGCGGAACAGAATATCCGATGAAGACCTCGTGGCCACCCTGACTGCATTTACCACAGACAGCATAGTTGACGCTCTGGACCGATTCGTCCACACCCGGGGGGCGATCGACGAAATCATCGTCAGTGGCGGAGGTACAAAAAATCCCGGTCTCATGCAACGGTTGAAGCATCGAGTCGGCGGAATTCACATTCAAGAAATCGATGCGCTGGGGATGCCTTCCGAAGCCAAAGAGGCCGTGGCATTTGCCGTGCTGGCCAATGAAACGCTTTCCAACAATCAAGGTAATGTTCCAGGAGCTACTGGCGCGAAACACCCCGCTGTTCTCGGCGTTGTGGCTCCGGGGAGACGAACCAGCTTTTCAGTTGATTAAGCCGGTGGGATTTTGTAGGTTTAGAGGATTGACATAGTTAGCGACGAACAGGTGGTTTACCGACCCAATCGATTGGAGCGCACGGCAGGATGGCCAAAAAACAGATTTCGACAGATCAGCTCGAGGTCGGGATGTTTATGGAGGCAGATGTTCGGGACGCGGCCAAAGGTGGAAGTTCCGCGGGCAAGAAGAATGCGCTTCTCCTTGGCAAGGGGATGTTGATCACCTCTGACAATCAGATCAGACGGCTCAAAGAGGCCGGGCTGAATAATGTGACCATCGACACTTCTAAAGGCAAAGACGTGCCGGGCGGTGGCGGAAGGGTGGTTGCCCCGCCACCTGTGATAAAGGAAATCAAGAAGGCAAAGCCACCTGCGGGCCGGAAAACCTTTTTTAAAGATGAGATAAAAGTTGCACGAAAGATACGCGGCGCATCGGTCCAGATTGTCAAGGAATTCATGGGCAATTCGGCCACTGGTGGCAGCATCGACACGTAAAAAGTTGCACTTGCATCCAAGACGCTTACCGGAAGTGTATTCAGGAATGTAGATGCTCTGCTAAGTTTAACCACATTGAAGAATTACAGCGAACATACCTACACGCATTCCGTAAACGTTTGTGTACTCACGCTGGCCATTGCCTATGCCTCTGGTGTAACCGAAGAGGAAGCTTCAGTAATAGGTGTTGGGGGTTTGATGCACGATATCGGGAAGTCCATGATTCCTCTGTCGATTCTAGACAAGCCTGGTCCGCTCACCGATGAAGAACGTAAGGTCATTATGAATCACCCGGTAGAGAGCGAGCGCATTCTCAGGGAAATGGGAAACATTCCCGAGGCAGCCATTGCCATTGCCGGACAGCATCATGAGAAGGTCAATGGATCCGGCTATCCAAGAGGATTGACGGGTGAACAGATGCACCCTTTCGCGAGCATGTCTGCGGTGGCGGATGTTTACGATGCGCTGACTTCGCCGCGACCCTACAAGCCGGGACTGCCGCCTCACATTGCGCTGCGCGTGGTGTTCGATGGTAAGGGTACCGAGTTCGATACAGGCGTGGTGGAAACTTTCATCAAGAGTCTGGGGATCTATCCTGTTGGCAGTTTTGTGAAATTGAATACCAATGAAATGGGGATCGTTACCGAAGTGAATCCCGAGGATTCCTTGCGTCCGAAGGTCGGCGTGATCTTTACGAAATTCGGGAAACAGCGTACCAGCCCGTTTCCGGTTGACCTGGCACAAGAGTTCAAGGAAATGGGTCCTGACAACGCTCGAATGATTGTTGCCCAGGAGGACCCGAGGCACCACAACATCAACATCGAGGATTGGCTGGCAACGCCGCAGTAGAGAGCAAAAGGCAATTGGGGATGGGCATTCAAGATCTGCTGGTTATACTCGTAGCGGCCGCGTACGGAGTCAGTTCCGTTGGTTACGCTGCCAACTTTCAGAAAAAAGGGGATCTCAGAGGGCGAATTGGTTCGTGGAGTTTGATATTTGGGTGGTGCATCCATTCGCTGATGCTGGTCAGAATGGTCTCTACCACCGGACAGATCCCTTTGAACAGCCAGGTGCTTCCTTCTCTATGCGCCTGGCTCGTTGTTTTTGTGTATCAGTATCTAGAATTCACCACACGGGACCGGGCACTGGGTGCACTGATCGCCCCGATTGTAACACTGCTTCACCTGACCGCCGCTGCCAATCTCATAGGCGTGGAACACGTGCCCACAGTTGCGCATACCGGCAGCTGGTTCAGGATACATGTTCTCGCATACATCCTGGCCTATGCCGCATTCGCCATTTCGTGTGTAAGTTCTGTCATGTATGTGATGCTTATCGGAGAAATACAAAAAAAGCATCTCGGTTTCTTCTATGATCGACTGCCGCCTCTCGAAACTCTGGACAAGTCCAACAACACTGCAGCCTCCTTCGGTTTCGCGTTTCTGACAGGTGGATTCATAGCCAGTTCCATCTGGGCGTATCAGGAGATGTATCAAATGTGGGTGTGGGGCAGACCGGAGTTCATCCCTTTGCTTGTCACCTGGATTATCTACGCCGGTCATCAGGTTGCACGTTGGGGAGGCTGGCGGGGGAAGCGCGCCGCGCTCCTGTCCATTGTCGGTTTTGGACTGATCATTTTTGCGTTTCCTGTCGTCGGTGTGTTCTTCTCCGGAAAACACCCACTGACCCCTTAGAAAATCGTATCTGGAAATTAGAACCCTATGGACAATGAAACGGGATTCTATCCCATATTTCTGGATCTGAGAGGCAAGCGCTGTCTGGTGGTTGGGGGCGGACGCGTGGCCGAACGGAAGGTCTCGGGGCTGCTGGATGCCGGTGCGCGGGTCAAGCTCGTTAGCCCGCAACTCACACCCGACCTAAAGCGTCGGTCCGATGCCGGCGAAGTCGAATGGGTAAACCGGGCGTATTTGGAAGCGGACCTGGAAGGTACCGTCCTGGTATTCGCCACAACGTCCGAAGAAGAGGTAAACCTCTGTGTATCCCGGGATGCTTCCCGCAGACAGATTCCTGCAAATATCGCTGATCAAACTGTTCCCGGGGACTTCATCGTCCCCTCATCCTTCAGGAAGGGGCCGTTGCAGGTGGCGGTGTCCACCGGTGGTGGCAGTCCGGCTCTTGCAAGGCTCATTCGGCGGGATCTGGAGTGTGCTGTTGGTGACGACATTGTAGATCTTGCCCAGATGCTCACACGCATCAGACCGCGCGTTCAGAAGCAGTTTCCAGATGATGAGGGCAGGCGCAGGCGAGTCTGGGATCGCTTGATCGCTCCGGATGTTCTGGGGTTGATTCAGCTTAAGAAATGGGACCGTGTAGAGGAGATCGTCTCTGAATGTCTATCGTCGTAGTCGGTCTGAGTCACCGAACTGCACCCGTGGAGGTGCGTGACAAGGTTGCCATTTCGGAGCAAAGTGTCAGATCCGTTCTGGATCGGATGATACAGCTGCCGGGTATCCAGGAGTGCACGCTGATATCTACCTGTAACCGCTCCGAGGCCTATCTCGTTACCGACAGTTTGGAATCTTCGATCGAGAGCGTAATCGAACACTTCAGCGAATTGGCAGAGGTGGCTGCATCCGAGCTGCGCAAACACATCTTCGTCCACTACGATGCCGATGCCGTAAAACACCTGCTGGGTGTGGCTTCGGGACTTGATTCCATGATCCTGGGGGAGCCGCAGATCGCCGGCCAGGTGAAGGACGCCGGGGCCGTGGGCATGGAAACAGGGTCGAGCAAGACCATTCTGAATCGCCTGTTCCGAACCGCCGTGGAGGCCTCGAAACGGGCCCGGACCGAAACCGAAATCGGTGTGGGTGCAGTTTCCATCAGTTTTGCGGCAGTACAGCTGGCCAAGAAAATCCTGGGAGATCTTAAGGGGCGCACCGCGCTGGTGATCGGCGCAGGGGAAATGAGCGAGTTGACGGCCCGGCATCTGGTCGAAAATGGCGTCAATTCTCTGTTGGTGGCCAGCCGCACCCACTCCAGAGCACAGGAGCTGGCCGAAAAAATAAATGGGAAGGCTCTGGCCTGGCAGGACGCCATGGACAACCTCCACCAGGCCGATATGGTGATCAGTTCCACAAGCGCGCCTGTATATATTCTGCAGAAATCCGCGGTTGCAGAGGCCATGCAGCGCCGCCGAAACCAGTCGATGTTTCTGATCGATATTGCGGTTCCCCGGGACATCGATCCGGCGGTGGGGGATCTCTACAATGTTTTCCTCTACGACATCGATGATCTTCAGTCGGTGGTCGGAGCGAATCTTCAGAAACGACAGAAGGAGGGCGAGAAGGCCAACCTGATAGTAGAACAGGAAGCAGATGCATTCGCATCCTGGTTGAATTCTCTGGAGGTTGTGCCCACGATCGTAGCCCTGAGAAACCACTTCCAGGAGGTCCTGGATTCTGAATTGAAGCAGGCAAAACTTCAGGGGTTCTCAGAGGAACAGCGGGAAAAAGTAATTGGCCTGCTCAGGTTGTATATGAACAAGCTGCTTCACGATCCGCAGACCCAGCTCAAGGCTGCAGCCGACACGGGCGACGGCATGGCATACGTGGGTGCATTGAGACAGCTTTTCGATCTCCGGGAAGAAGACGTGGATGAGCCGCCGAAGCAGACGCGCGAAGTTCAGGTTGAAAGGGTACACTCAGAATGAAATTGACGATCGGCAGCAGGGGCAGCCCTCTGGCGCTGTGGCAGGCGGAATGGGCGAGAGAAGCGTTAACCATAGCCATACCCGGACTGGACGCAGATATCGAGGTGATCCATACTCGCGGGGATCGCATTCTGGATGCCCCATTTTCCCAACTGGGTGGAAAAGGTGTGTTCACAAAGGAGATCGAGGAAGCGCTTCTGGACGGGCGAATAGATCTTGCGGTTCACTCGCTGAAGGATCTGCCAACCGAGTTGCCCACCGGCCTCGAAATTGGCGCAATAAGCGTGCGGGAAGATGTGAGGGACGCGTTGGTGAGCCGGGTTGGTGCGGATCTGGATTCGCTTAGAGAGGGGGCACGCGTGGGCACGAGCAGTCTTCGGCGAAGGGCTCAGCTCCAGTATGCCAGGCCTGATCTCGTTCTGGAGGACCTGCGGGGAAATGTGCAGACACGGCTGTCCAAAATGGATTCGGAAGCTATGGACGCGGTTGTGCTTGCGGCTGCAGGACTCATTCGGCTGGATATGGAGGACAGGATCACCGAACTCCTGGATCCACAGCAGATCATTCCTGCGCCGGGCCAAGGGGCATTGGCGATCGAGATTCGAACCGGAGACGATACCGTTGGCGCTGTGGTCGACCATTTGGATGACAGCGAGACAAGGTGCTGTGTACAGGCGGAACGAACCGTTCTGGAGGTCCTGGGTGGGGGCTGCCAGGTACCCATCGGCGTGTGGGCAAGGCTGGAAGAAGATCAGATGATCATGGACGGAGTTGTTGCGCTTCCCGATGGCTCGCAGTTGGTCAGGGGGCGCCTGGAAGGAGATCCTGGCCGCCCCGTGGAAAACGGAACTGATCTGGCGGAAATCCTGACATCACAGGGCGCTGATGAGATTCTGTATTCGCTGGATATATAAAGGGATGTAGATGGACGGAGGTAAAGTGTTTCTGGTGGGCGCGGGACCCGGAGATCCCGAACTGTTAACTCTGAAGGGCTTGCGTTGTTTACAGCAAGCCCATCTTGTTTTGCACGATACCCTGGCCAACACAGCCCTCCTAAAGCACGTTAGGCCAGATTGCGAAATTATAGACGTGGGGAAAAAGCCCGGTACGCAAAACAGACAGCAAGATGAAACCAATACGCTGATGGTCGATGGCGCGCGGGCAGGGAAGACCATCGTACGGTTGAAAGGGGGCGATCCGTTTCTTTTCGGCCGGGGGGGCGAGGAGGCGGAACATCTCCGGAAGGCGGGTATCGTTTACGAAGTGGTCCCCGGTGTCACCAGTCCGGTTTCTGTGCCAGCCTACGCAGGAATTCCCGTAACGCACAGGGATTTCTCACCTTATGTCACGATAGTAACGGGCCACCGTGCATCCCTGGACGGCACCCCCGAAGTGGATTGGGGTGCGTTAGGGAGGCTCGACGGTACCCTTGTTATTCTTATGGGTGTCCGCAACCGGGCGGAAATTGCCAGAAGACTTATGGATGGCGGACGCCCGCCCGAAACCCCCGTGGCGGTCATACAGCGCGGCACATTGCCCACGCAGCGAACCCTCCGGACGCGCCTCGATGAGCTGGGTGATATTTCCGCCGAAAGTCCGGCCGTAATCGTAGTGGGAAAGGTGGCCGGTCTGGAACTGGGGTGGTTCGAAGACCGCCCACTTTTCGGAAAACGTATTCTCGTCACACGCGCCAGGGATCAAAGCGATAGATTGGCAGCAAGTCTCGAGGCCCTGGGCGCCGAAGTGCTGGAGGCCCCGACCATTCGGTTCGATCCGCCGGAAGATTGGTCGCCCGTTGACAGGGCCATAGCGGAGGCCGATTCATTTGGCTGGGTGGTCTTTTCCAGTGTGAACGCAGTGGACCGTTTTTTCGAACGTGTCCTCGGCACAGGCGAGGACATTAGCATCTTCCAAAACACTAAATTTGCAGCTGTTGGCCCAGCTACCCGGGATCGTGTAGAAAGTTATCATATTCTCGTAAATTTATGTCCTGCAGTGCATACTGCCGAGGGATTTGCTGTCGAATTTAAGGAAGAAGTGATGGACGGGCAAAGGGTCCTCATTCCTCGTCCGGAAGTCGCAAGGGAGCACCTCGCAAACGCACTGATACGGTCGGGAGCCACTGTCGAGGAGGTAGTCGTCTATCGTACGGTGGTCCCGGATGATATTCCGGGAACGGTGAAACGTGCGCTTGCTGAGGGCGAACTCGATTTACTTACGTTCACGAGTTCCTCCACAGTCCGCAATCTTATTACATTGATGCCCCCCCTTACCGATCAGAAATGGCTTGAGACCCCTGCGGCCTGCATCGGTCCATCGACGTCAAAAACGGCAGGTGAAAATGGGATGAATGTGGCCGTTTCCGCTCCAGAAGACGATGTGACCATTCAGGGTCTTGTGACTTCGATCCGGAACTATTTTTTATCCCGGTCATCTTTTTGATTGGGATCGGGCCTTCCAGGCGTATGGACGTTGTCAGGAGTGTTCACATTTACACAGATATAAATTGTTGTATAATAGGGAGATGTTTTGCATGAGGTGGCAGAAAAATTTCGGAGGATGCCAGGTCTGTATATTTAAAAACAGGTTGACACTCGCACCTGTCAGCCTTAAATTTGCATATATATTTGAATCTTTCATGACGATAGAATAACTATATAACCGTCTGGTGAAACTCGCCTGGGAATAAGAGGAGGTTTGGAAATGCGAAATCTTGTGGTTTTGGTCCTGATTGCAGGCCTTACGATGTCCGGTGCTGTATTCGCAGGTGATATGACCAACGGGCTTACGATTACAGGCGGCGAAAACGCCTTTGCCCAGTTGACGCTGGAGCGCGCAGCCAACTCGCCCAGAGACGAAGGCATTTTGAAGCTGCAGGTGTCGATGGCTGAAACGAAGAATCTCAAAGGTTACGGATTCGTGCTCAATTTCGACACAGCCAAGTATGAATTTGTGGAAGCCAAGGAAGTTAAAGGGAACCTCCTGAGCGCCAGTTCAGACCAGCAGACGCTTTTCCTGTCGTCTTCACGAACCGCCGGGGAGCTTTCCATTGGCGCAATGAAGGTGGACGGCCAGGCCGTAACCGGTGAAGGCAAACTGGTGGAACTTACGTTCAAGATCACGGGAACCCCGCTCTCAGAAGATTTCCAGATTTCAGAAGGTGTCCTGGTGGGCTTCGAAGGGAACATCGACGTACTGGCGAATATCGAGATCGCTGACCTGAAGCCCCTGCCAGACAGCTTCGGGCTCGGTCAGAATATGCCCAATCCGTTCAACCCCTCCACCAATATTACCTATCAGCTCCCGGAAGCCGGACAGGTGAGGCTTGTAATCTACAACCTGCTGGGTCAGGAAATTCGCGTTCTGGCGAATGAACGTCTTGAAGCTGGATATTATACGGTGACCTGGGACGGCACGGATCAGATGGGCCGGCAGGTGGCCAGCGGAATTTATCTTTATCGGATGCAGGCAGGGAAATTTGTGGACGCAAACCGTATGATGCTGTTGAAGTAAGCAGATCATTATCTTGAAAAGGGCCGTCTCTTGTTTGGGAGACGGCCCTTTTTCATTATCCTCACACCAGCCCTGGGATTGAACGAGAACACCGTGGCGGAATCGACTTCCATCATAAAGGCACCTGTGGTTTCCTTTCTGAGCAATGAGGAAGCTGAATGGGTGCGGTTTGTCAATCTGCGGGAGTGGTGGGAGAGGGAAGAGCAGGAAGTTTATGTGGAGGCCACCGACCATATCGTGGCACTGCTGCATCGGTTTCTGGATGTGGTTTCGAATGCAGGTGATTTAAGGACGGGCATATTCGAAGAGATCGCCAAGCTTGTCAACAAGCGTCTGAAGGGGATAGACCATTCCCTGGTGCCCAATCCCCATTTCTCATCTTCCGCGGACTGGACGAATCCACTTGAAATGATCTCCGCCAAACCGTTTCTCTTTGCCAATATCGAAGGCGTGGCCGGTATGTATGCCAGTCTGGGACGCTTCCTGGCCAGCCCTTCTGTTCACAGGCTGGGCCGCTGCAGTATTTGCAAGGGGCTGTTTCTTGCTCCCGACGAGGAGCGATTCGTTTGCTGTGACGCAGCATAGTCTTAAAGGACCAAATCTCAAATTGCGGCCACTCCCTAAAGGGTGGTTATTTTTTTAGGACGTCGAACACCGTGATCAGGACCCGTTGCAGACTTTATTTGATGGCAGCTTTGATGCCCATTCTGGTCGCAGGATGTGCATCGGAGCCTGCATCCTCCATTTCCAATCAGGTTGTCCTCATCTACACCGGTGGGACGCGAAGCATTCTCGAGGCGGGAAAACCGGGAAGCCTGTCCCGCCGCACAACCGTGATTCGTGATCTCCTTTCTGCACATCCTCAAGCGCTTGTGCTTGATGCCGGCGACTTGTTCGACGGGATTTCCGAGTTAGATCAGAAGCGCAACGAGGCACATCTGAAGGGGATGGCGAAAATACCGTATCGGGCGGCCAATCTTGGCGCCGGCGAATTCCGATTTGGTGGAAAAACGACGATGTCTCTGCTAGACAGCTCCGACGTGGCCTTTGTTGCAAGCAATATTGCATCTGCCCTGGGATCCAGCTGGAGAGCGCCGAAATTTCGAGTCTTCGAGTCGGGCGGACGTCACGTGGCCGTGTTCGGCGTGACATCCGGATCCGCTGGAGACGAGGTTGCTGTAATGGGTGTAGCCTCCGTGCGTATCGACAGCGTGGTGGCATCTGTGCGCCTGGAGCTGGAAGATCCTGCAGAGGCCTTGCGAAAGGGCGTAAGTGCATTACCCGCTGACGTGTCTCTGGTGATCGTGCTCAGCGACCTTCCGGAGGAGCGGAACAGGCACCTGGCAGAATCGGTCCCGGGATTAGATGTGATCATTGGCAGCAGATCCCGGCGTCCGACCGAGCAGTTCGGGGCTACGCTACTTCTGGGTACGCTTCCTTTTGGGGAAGTTGTGGGCAAGGCTGTTCTCGACGTGAGGGATGACGGCACCGTTCATTCCACCGTTGACCGAATTCCGGTGGAAGGGGGTTTCGTGAAAGCCGGGGATATCGACAAAATCGTTCAGGATTTTTATACGAAAATTGGCACCAATCCCGAACTGCGTGAGGCAGGACTGCCGCGATTCATAGGGTTCGAACAGGAAAAAACTTTACTCACTTCCGGGAACGGCTACGTGGGGGCGAAGGTCTGCGGGGATTGCCACGCTGTGGAATCCAGGGACTGGCACACGACACCTCACGCGAAGACCTTTGATCGGCTGCAAAAAACACAATCACATTTCCGGCCCGATTGCGTCACCTGTCATGCCACCGGTTACGGTTATCCATCCGGGTTCGCGATTGGGCAGGACCCCCTTGGGCAGGTTCAATGCGAGAGCTGCCACGGCCCAGGAGCGCATCACGTGCGCAGACCCGAAAGAGAAAATATCAGAGGACGTGTGGGTGTCGACGTTTGCCAAGCCTGTCACACTGCTCGCCAGACTCCTGACCTGGAGGAGCGATTCCAGGAAATGATATCGAAGGTTGACCACAGGGACACAACCATCGAGCAGGCATTGACGGAAGAGATCGCCCGGGCTGGTGGCAGTAAACCAAAAGTCGAGCTGTTCGTAATGGCTCAGTGCCCCTATGGGATCGAGGCCGAGGCCGCACTTGCGCCCACAATTCTGAAATTTTCCGATCAAATCGATTTTCGTTTGCATTTTATTGCGGAGGAAGCCGGGAGAGAGAAACCGGCCACTTCGACCAAGCCTCAACGGGCAAGAGAAGGGCCCGCATGTGAGGCCGACGTGCTCACAGGTTCCGGCCGTTTCCGGAGTCTTCACGGGGATCCGGAGATAGAAGAGGGGATTCGTCAGGTTGTCATCATGGCGTTGTACCCCGAAAGATATTTTGAGTACATTCTCTGTCGCAACAAGGAAATCTACCTGCCCAACTGGGCTTCATGCGCAGAACGCGTGGGGATGGATCCCGACAAGATCAGAGCGCTGGCCAAAGCACCCCGAGGGCAGGTGCTTTTTCAGGAAAATATTCGCCGGGCAAATCTTCTGGGCATCAATGCTTCACCGACCCTGCTGGTTAACGGTCGGGAAATCCGGAATGTGATCGATGCTGCTGTGTTTGAGCGCTCCATCTGCGAAGAAAATCCCGAACTGGACGTGTGCGTCGCCCTGCCTACCTGCAATCACGATCGCGACTGCAGCCGCGCGAACAAGGTGGGGATCTGTGCCGATCCGGGTTCACCCGAAGCGATATGCGAGTATCGGGAACCTATTGTCTTCGAGATGGTTGTCCTGAACGATGCGGGCTGCACGTTGTGCGAGACCGGGCACTTCATCCGGTCCACACGGGAACTTTTTCCCGGGGTTAACATACGCAGTGTTGAGGTGACGTCCCCCGAGGGGAAGGCAATGGTCGATAGATACGGAATAGATCGCGTGCCGGCCTTCGTTATCGACAAGGCGTTTGAGAACACGGCGAGATTCGATCGATTTGCACGCACCGTTCGCACGGTCGAAAACGCCTATATACCCGAAGCCATGCTGGTCCCAATTTCTCGATTGCTGGCGGGGGAATGGTCACCTGGTAAAATGGATGTCTTTTTGGATCCCGAGTCGGCATTCAGTATGGGACTCCTGAGTCATGTCCTTGTCTGGCTTGAACCGGAAGATGCCCTTGACCGCGTGCGCTTTCGTTTTTCCGGCAAAGGCAGTCAGATCGAGCGACAGCACCTTTGTGTAGAGGACCGCTACCCTGACCAATCGCTGGATTATTTGAAATGTCGCGCAAAGATCCTTCTGGATCCCGCTTCTGGGCAAACCGAAGCAGGTTGTCTTGATGCGCTGGACATCTCCCCGGATGAGTTGCAGCGATGTGTCTCGGGAGAGGCAGACGGAAGGCTTGTTGATTCGGCCGCTGAAATCGCCGGGAGATTCGGCATAGGCCACAAGATGGCCCCGGCAGTGGTGATTGGCAACCAGGTGGTGGTCACCGGAGCGATGGTGCGGGGCATTCGGGATTTGTTCTATCAGCTGCACCCGGAACTGGCGGCACGGGATGAAAATTACCCGGACCCGGGAAACCCATAGGATGACACGTTGTCGCTACATTCTCCTATTCTTGCTATTTTCAGCCGCGTGCTCAGGAGCCCCAGGCAACGAAACTGGAAGGCCGAATGACGAAAGCCGGTATCGCCTTATGCGAGAAGAGATGGTAAGCTCACAGATCGAACGCAGGGGCGTGAAAGACCCCAGAGTGCTCAGGGCGCTGAGAAGCGTACCCAGGCACGTTTTCGTGCCGGGTCACCTGACAGATCAGGCATATGATGATAACGCCCTACCTATTGGGCAGGATCAGACGATCTCGCAGCCCTATATCGTTGCAGTAATGACGGAAGCGCTGGCCCTGGAGCACTCCGACCGGGTGCTTGAAATAGGCACGGGGTCCGGGTATCAAGCGGCGGTACTGGGTGAGTTAGCGGGGCAGGTATTCACGATCGAGATTGTGGAAGCGCTCGGGAGACAGGCCGCGAAACGGCTGCGAAAAATGGGCTATGGGAATATCACTACGCGCATAGGGGACGGGTATGCAGGTTGGCCAGAGGAAAGTCCTTTCGATGCAGTAATCGTTACAGCCGCCCCGGATCACATTCCTGCTCCCCTTGTGGAACAGCTCAAACCAGGTGGGAAAATGGTAATTCCAGTGGATAACCTTGACCAGCACCTCTTGCTGCTAACGAAACAGGAGGACGGGAGTTTTCAGGAAACACGGATTATTCCCGTCAGGTTTGTGCCTATGACCGGCAAGGCGCTTGGCCGATAGACAGGAGCAGAAATGATCAATGTGGGTCTGGCAGGTTACGGTCTCGGAGGGAAAGTCTTTCACGCACCCTTTGTTCACCTTGCCCCTGAACTTCGGCTTCACGGGGTGTGCTCCAGGACTCCTGAAAGACGCGAGGAAGCTGCAAGGGACTATGAGGGCATTGCCACCTACGTGGACTACAACCAGCTCCTGGCCGATCCCGATGTGGATCTGGTGGTGCTGGCCACCCCACACGACACACACGCCCCGATGGCGATTCAGGCGATGGATGCGGGCAAACACTTGGTGACCGACAAGGTGATGTGTCTGAACGAAACTGAAGCTCGAGCGATGATCGAGGCTTCCTCCCGAAACAAAGTTTTGCTCAGCGTCTTCCAGAATCGACGGTGGGACGGCGATTTTCTCACGCTGCAAGACATCCTCGCCAGCGGAGCACTCGGCGATGTTCATACCGTGGAATCCAACATTACCGCATTCGGCGGGCCTCATTCCGGATGGCGCGCCTGGAAGCGATATGGCGGCGGCCGGACAAGAGACTGGGGGGCTCACCTGGTGGACCAGGCGCTGCAGCTCTTTGGCGCCCAGGTCGAATCGGTGTTCGCCGACTATCAGTTCCGATACCCCGAAGCAGATTCAGATGTAGAATCCACCGCTCATTGCCTGTTGAAATTCAGAAACGGCGTTCGGTTCCTGATCGAGCTCGGCACCGCTTGGATGTTTCCCAAACCCCGGTTTCACGTTCGAGGATCCCTTGGGGGATTCCGTAAGTACGGCGTTGATCCTCAGGAAGCGGCGATCAAGATGGGAACGGTGGCTACCCCCGTTCCGGAGGATCCTGCGCGATACCAGATGAAGGTGAATACTCCGGAAGGGAACACACAGGAAGTGGGCGTTCAGCCCAGAACAGGGTCGTACCGGACTTACTATGACAACATCGGTGCTGTGCTCGCCCGTGGCGAAGCACTTCTCGTAAAGCCAGAGGAATGCCTCGAGGCGATCAAGGTGATCGATGCGATCGTGATTTCCGCGGAGAACGGCGAAGTGGTCCATCTGGGTGCACAGATCGGATAAATCAATTCTCTTGCCTCAGTGGGCGGGTTGGTGCATGTTTAAGTCCGAAGTCCGAAGTCCGAAGTCCGAGGTGCGAGGTGCGAGAAGCAAAAGGCGAAAGACAAGAAGCGGGAAACAAGAGGCGAGGCACCAGAAGCAGTAGGCGAGACACGAGCGCGCGTTGAATCAAAAGGAGAAGGATTGATGGGTACTGTTTGGGGTGTAATGATTTCAGTGATTTTTGTGGTGTGTTATATGGGTCAGTCGATTTCGTCCGGGATGCAGGGTAAGCACGCTCAGATACTTCAGTGGGGGTGTTGGGCTCTGGCGATTGGTTCTATGTTCATTTGCTATTTCTTTACACAGATCCCGGCTGGATGATACGTCTGGAATAATGCGCGATGACATATATGGAGTTGAAGCGGCATCTGGACAAACCGGATGCCGTTTATTCATGCCAACTGGTTTGCAGGGGTGAGGGCTACGTAGTCCTCCAATATGTTTCCGACAGGAGTCAGAGAGTTGGTGACGAGGAGATCGCCTCCGGGACGATCACATATGCGCTTTACAAAGCGGGTAGCGGATATGTGACCTGGCGGATGGTCGAGCCGGATGGACGGCTCAAGGGTCACCTCTTCCACATTTGCAAGGATATTCAGATTGGAGAGCAGCAGGTGGCGTATCTGGACCTGATGCTCGATCTGTGGATCGATTCGAGTGGGAAATGGCAGATACTGGACCGGGAAGAACTGGAAGTGTTCGCAAAGCGGGGCGTGGTGAGCCAGGAAGATATGGGGTGGATTGCGGCGGGGGAAGCGGAGATCTCTGCAGGGTTCAGTGAGATTGCCGCAGAACTTGAGGCGCTCGTTGCAGGGATCTAAAAGCTATGTTTTGTTGACGGAATGGCCATTTGCGTCCAGGTACTCCCTGAACGCCTTGCCAATGGCCGGGTGATCCTTTGCAAAGCTTACCGTGGTTTTGAGGTAGGATAACAGATCCCCGACGGTATGCCACTCACCCTTGATCGCACAGGCATAGACCGCCCTGGACTGAGCCATCATCTGGATCGCATCGGTCAGGAGATATTCGCCTCCGGGGCTCGGCTTGACCTTCTCCAGAAACTCGAAGATCTCAGGTTCGAATATGTATCTGCCGATCATGGCCAGGTTCGAAGGCGCCTCCGAAGGTTGGGGTTTCTCCACAATCCCTTCCACGAGAAAGACATCATTGATTTCCTTCGCATTTACAATACCATAGCTGCCGACGAGTTCTTGCGGGATCTCCGTAACCCCCAGGATCGAAGCACTGTATTTCTCGTACTGCTCCATCATTTGTCCAATACAGGGTTCTTCAGATACGACCAGGTCGTCCCCATAGAGCACTGCGAAGGGTTCGTCTCCAATATGCTTCTTCGCCTTGGCAATTGCGTGGCCTGTACCCAACATTTCCTTCTGTCTGACGTAGTGGATATCTGCCAGTTCCTCGATCCGTTCTAGTGTTTCCAGCATTTGCCGGTCTTCTCGTTCACGGAGCGCATTATGGATTTCCACATTTCGATCGAAATGGTCCTCGATAGCCCGTTTGCCCCTGCCGGTAATAATCAGAATATCCTCGATTCCGGAATCTACGAGTTCTTCGACGATATACTGGATTGCCGGCTTGTCGACAATGGGCATCATTTCTTTGGGCAACGCCTTAGTGGCCGGGAGCATGCGGCTTCCAAATCCTGCAGCAGGAATTACGGCTTTTCGGATTTTCAAACGTGACCTCCGGAAGATCCAAAACGTATTTAAGTTGTTGCTGAATATTGGCTTAAATAAGGATCGTTAGGGTATTCTTGTCAAGAAGATTCTGGCGGAACGGTTTCCGGACGGATGTGCCCTAACCCCCCCCAATTTCCTTGACTTTGGGAGGGCAATGGTTTATTATCAAGCTGTCCGGTGTAACATCCTCTGAAATAAGCGAATAGGCCGACCCGGACCCTGCGATATGGGTCCCATATGACTCCCCAAAGTACCCAATTCCCCCGCTGATTCACAAAGCTCTGCCAACCGGGTCGAAATACCACCAAAGAGAAGAATCTTATGGCCTCCTCAGGACCGTCGACATCCTATCGTTTGGGTGTTCTGGCCTCAGGCGGCGGCACCAATTTGCAGTCGATTCTCGACAAGTGCGCTTCGGGTGAGATTCCCGCGACGGTCTCAGTGGTGATCGGCAACAACAGCAAGTCCGGAGCTCTGGCAAGGGCAGGGAACGCCGGAGTGGAAGCCCTGCATCTGAGCGGGCATACACATAAGGATTCTGTTTTACTAGATCGAGCCATTTGCAGCACCCTGGTGGACCACGATGTAGATCTGGTCCTTCTGGCCGGATATATGAAGAAACTTGGCCCTGTAACGCTTACCCGTTACATGAATCGGATTTTGAATATTCACCCGGCATTGCTTCCAGATTTCGGGGGGCAGGGAATGTACGGCGAACGGGTGCACAAAGCCGTACTCGAAAGCGGCGCGAAACAGTCCGGCGCAACGGTGCATCTCGTAAATGAAGCGTATGACCAGGGACCCATCGTATCCCGGAAGGTCCTGGAGGTGGCACCTCAAGAAACGGCAGCGTCTCTTGCCGCACGTGTATTGACCGTTGAACACCAGCTCTACGCCGAAGTGGTTACGTTGTTCGCCCTGGGCAAGATCAGAATCCAGGGTTCCGATGTGGAGATCACAGACTAACACTCAAGCTGAAGAAAAGGAGGATATGGAAGCTGCATTGATGGAGACCGATCTGGGAGATGTTCCCGTATTCGCAAGGGGCAAAGTAAGAGATGTCTACGATTTGGGCGAACGCCTGCTCATTATTGCCACGGACCGCATATCGGCGTTCGATGTCATAATGCCGAACGGCATTCCTGGCAAAGGAAAACTCCTAACGGAAATGTCCCTCTTCTGGTTCGAGAAAATAGAGGGTCTGGTGAAGCATCACCTGATCAGTGCAGATGTGGATGCATATCCTGCAGAATTACAGAAGTATCGCGATCAGCTCGAGGGGCGCTCGATGCTGGTGGTAAAGGCGGACCGGGTAGATATCGAATGCGTGGGGAGGGGGTATCTCACCGGATCGGGATGGAAGGACTACGGCAAGACCGGATCCGTATGCGGTATTCCGCTCCCACAGGGGCTGCAAGAGTCGGCCCGACTCGAACCCCCGATATTCACGCCTGCAACAAAGGCCGATATCGGTCACGACGAGAACATCTCATTTGAGCAGATGTGTGAAGTGGTAAACCCGGATCTGGCAGAAAAGCTGAAGCAACTGACCCTGGACATTTATGCATCTGCAAGATCGTTTGCCGAGGGCAAGGGCATTATTATCGCAGACACCAAATTCGAATTCGGTCTTATGGATGGGGAAATCATATTGATCGACGAGATCCTGTCGCCGGACTCTTCCCGATTCTGGGATCAGGAGACATACGCACCCGGACGGGGACAGGATAGTTTCGACAAGCAATTCGTACGGGACTATCTGGAGACGCTCGACTGGGACAAGACACCACCTGCACCCGAACTGCCGGAAGAAATCGTTGTGAACACACTGGCCAAGTATCGGGAAGCGCGAGATCGGCTGCTGGGTTAGCTCAAAGGGGTAAACAGTATATGGCGTTTTTTCTTTCAAGCCTGCTTTCCAATGACATTGGCATAGACCTGGGAACCGCGAATACGCTCGTTTATGTAAAGGGGCAGAATATCGTGGTGGATGAACCCTCGGTGGTAGCCCTCGAGCGGTCCACACGAAAACCCCTTGCCATTGGTACCAAGGCCAAAGAGATGATGGGTCGACAGAATCCGGAAATCGAGGTGGTTCGGCCGCTGCGAGACGGGGTGATTGCGGACTTCGATGTGACAGAGGAGATGCTGCGTCACTTCATAAAAATGGTACAGAAGAACAAGCTGCTGGTGCGCCCGAGGATCGTGATCTGCGTGCCCTCGGGGGTGACCGCTGTTGAGATGCGCGCGGTAAGAGAATCCGCAGAGCGGGCAGGCGCCCGGGAAGTGTATCTCATCAGGGAGCCAATGGCAGCTGCTATAGGAATCGGATTGCCGGTCGAGGAGGCCGTTGGATCTATGGTCATTGACATTGGCGGTGGGACCACAGAAATCGCAGTTATCGCCCTGTCGGGAATTGTCACCTGGCGCTCCGTGAAAACGGCGGGGGACGAGTTGAATGAAGCAATTGTCACCTTTTTGAAACGGGAACACAATTTGCTGGTGGGCGAACGGAGTGCGGAGCAAATCAAATGCGCGATCGGTTCCGCCGGTCCGCTCGAGAGCGAAATGCAGCACCCTTGCAGGGGACTGGATATGGTTTCGTCTATTCCCAAGACGATCATCGTGGACTCGATAGAGATTCGGGAGGCGCTCTCGGAGGCGGTCGATACCATTATAGATGCGGTCAGACAGACCCTGGAGCAGACGCCACCCGAGCTCGCGGCGGACATCCTGGATCGCGGGATTATTATGACCGGCGGCGGTGCTCTGCTGCGTGGATTGGACCGCAGGCTGGTGGAGGAAACGAGTCTTCCGGTCATTGTGGCGGACGATCCGTTGACCTGCGTGGTTCGGGGCACAGGCCGTGTCCTCGAAAATATCGCATCATATCAGAAGGTTCTGTTCTGATGTAGTCTGGACGCCAGATCTATGCAGAGATTGTACAATTTTTTGGGTGAAAAGCGCACCTACGTGGTGCTGGCCATAACCGTGGTGCTCTCCCTCGGGCTGATGGTGATGGGCCCTTCGCAAAAACTTGGCCTATCGCGCGGGGTGACACTCGGATTCCTGGAGGCGGGACACTGGCTGTTTTCGTGGCCAATGGACATTTCCGGCCTGCGATACGAAAACCAGGTGCTTCGGGAGCAGAATCTGCGGATTTCGATGGAGCTTCTCAATCTGCGTGAAGCGCGTCTGGAAAACGCGAGACTACGGGAGCTTCTGAATTTCAGGAACAGGGAATCGGGCTCATATCTGGCAGCCAAAGTGATTGCTCGCGACCCGGACAGAATCACAAACACGATTCTGATCGATGTGGGCGCCAACAGTGGGATCAAGGAGCGGATGACCGTTCTGACTGCAGACGGTCTGGTGGGCAGGGTGCTGGAATCTCACAAGCGATCTTCGGTCGTACAGCTCCTCCTGGACAGGAATTGTCGGGTGAGTGCACTGGTGCAAAGGGAAGAGCGGACACAGGGCATTGTCACTTGTGAAGATGGAATCTTTTATCTGAAACACGTGAGTCTTAGAAGCACAGTCGAGGTAGGCGATCCGGTAGTCTCATCGGGGATGGGTGGGATCTTCCCCAAGGGGTTGCTGGTGGGTGAGGTGATCCGCGTAGGCGATGAAAAGATGGGGCTGTTTCGGGAAGTGGAGCTGGCGCCGAGTGTTAATTTCCTGAACCTCGAGGAGGTTTTTGTCCTGAAGGGCACGCCTGTACCCGGGTAGATTCACCGGGGTTGCTTTCCTCTTGCTCCTACTCTGTGGCTTTCTTAATTTCCCTGAGGCGTTTTGCTTCAGGGGTTTTTTTATAATAGGCATCCAGTGGGAAGCACCCGGATACGAGTCCGTTTCTTGGCGCCGTGGTGCAGTCGCTGAATGTCCTGCAAATCTTTCTGATCGTCATTTCCCCATTCCGCAGCACGTCCAGCGGCAGGTCCGGATAGGACAGGACCATACGACCCAGACCAATGAAATCCACCTTGTGGTCACGTACGAGGCTCTGACAAACGTGCGGCAGATACTCCTGGAGATAGGAGTAGGCGGTGCCCACGATGAGCAGGTTGGGATACTTTAATTTGAGTTGCGCTACGACCTCCACCTGTCTGGCGACCCCGACGAGCGGGTCTTCGGGCGGCTGATATCCGTCGGATGGCGGATAGTATGCCGGCCGCTGAATATGGGGATTGTAATATGGACTGCCTGCGGTAAGATTGACCAGGGTAATGTCCAGTTCCGTCAACAGATCCAGAAATTTGCAGGTCTCTTCAAGATCCGGCTGAACCGGGTGGTTTTGATCAACGCCAAAGCCGTACTCATAAGGCAGGCAAGACGCGTGATTTTCCGGAATGCCCGGGCCCATCTTGCGTCCTTCAGACAGCTCCGGGTCCGGTTTGTAAGGGACGAAATCGAACGCGCTCAGGCGGACACCGATGAGCAGATCCGGAACGGCTTTGCGGATACCCGCAACGATTTCACGCAGAAACCGGGTACGGTTTTCGAATGATCCACCGTATGGGCCTGGCCGGGTGAACGCACTGAGAAACTCGTGGCCGAGATAGCCGTGGCAGTGCTTGATATCCACAAAACCATAACCCAGTTCCGACGCCATAATTGCCGCTTCGATATAGTCCTGGATGATCTCCTGAATGTCCTGATCTGAAATGGGCTGCGAGTCCGGATCGATATGAAATTTGGCATCCAGGATCGGATGATGATAAAGGATCCGGGGTTCCATCCTGGCCTTGTGGTTCGGCCGACAGAATCGTCCCGAGTGCGTTAGTTGCAGCCCGACGAGCAAATCCGTCATTTCGCCCACGGCTTCCGTGTGGGCCTGCAGCAGGGAATCGAGTAGTTTTCCAAGGCCTTCACGCGTGTGATCCGCCGCATACAGCTGGTTTGGATTGGCCCTGGCGGACGGACGGACAGCTACCGCTTCCCCTCCCCAGATGAGTTTGGCTCCGCTCAGCCCGAAATTACGCCAACGCCGGAAGGTTAGTTCAGATGGGTTACCATCAGTTTCCGCGTCCCAACCTTCCATCGGGTGAATGGCGAACCGGTTGCCGATTTTGCGCCCCCTCACCTCTGCAGGTTGCGAAAGCGGAGAATCCGATCCCGTCAGGATTTCCTGATCGCAGGGCAGATCGATTCCAAGATCCGCGATATGGTCGCGGAACCGGGCTACTGTTTTCAGATGGCCAATTCTCACAATGGATTCAGGCGGCATTGACAGTCCTTTTTTCAAGTGCAAGACGTGTTGAAGGGTCGACAGGGACCTGAATATAAGAAACGATGGTTCGCTCCGCAATTCAAGGCAGGAGACAAATATGCAGAAGATCGATGGTGAACGGCAGTGGGCGGACGAAGCGACATTTCGAAACTGTATTGGCAAAGGCATCACCGCTGGAGCAAACGGGATAACGCTTCGGCGCGGTGTAACTATTGCGGACGAAATGGGCAGATGCAACCGGAACGATGTGGAAATCATCAAAGGTCTGCGGCAGGCGAAGAAACGGTATCAACTTCCGGCTATCAACGCCGCCGAAGCGCAGTTGTGCCCGTATCTCACGTGTGATGATCCGGACGGTGAACTGGAGCTGATCATCAATGGGAATTCGATGATTCTCAAGCGTCCGGAGGATCGCGACTACTGGGACGATCGCTGGACCCGGATTCCCGTCCCGTCGAATTGGCTGAAGGAGGGAGATAACGAAGTGATCTTCCGATCCGTGGGAGAAGCGGCCTGGAACCTGCTCATTGAAGACGGCAGGCAGCCGGACCGCAGCGAGGTCAGCGAAGACGGCGGGCAGACCTGGCGTTCCGATGATCTGGGAGAAAATGACCGGACGGACGGAGAGTATATGGTTCGGCTCTGGCTGGATCAGCACGTTGCGTCGGGCGATGCGCTTTCCGATCCCGTGGACGTGCTCGCCACCGCCGCTTCGGGTGGTGTGGCACCAGCAGGGAATGTAGAATCGTTCAAACTGATTGTCGACGCGACCACTCCGGCAGACACACAGATATCGCTGCAATGGCGGGGCGGTCCCACCCCGGTATACGATCCCGCAACGTGGTCCGCCTGGGCGAACGCCGAAGGAGATATCACACCCGGACAGGGGCTACGTTGGGTTCAGTGGCGTGCAAGTCTTCGCACGACCGATCCCTCCGTTTCCCCCGCGTTGAACAAGGTTTCTCTGAAGGCGACAATAGTCGCTTCCGCGCTTCCCGAGACAAGCGTGATCGATTCGGACAACCCCTCCCTCAGCCGAAGTCCCTACCGATTCTCCTATCTGAGCTCTGACGCCAAACGGGGCGAACGCCTGCGTGAGCGCTGGAAGCTGGACGAGGTGATCCGGCCCGCGAAAACCGAGTTCGAGGCATATCTGCATTTGCGGAACTGGGTACGCGAGCAGTGGGAAGACGGCTGGAATATGGGGGAGATCGATTTCTGCCCGCCTTGGGATGCGATGGTCATTCTGGAACTGGCCAGCCGAAAGCTGAGTCTCGGGATGTGCACACACTACGCTACGGTGATGTCACACTGTTCCGCAGCACTCGGCCTGGTGGCCAGAACACAGATTATGCACGCGCATTGTATCAATGAAGTTTGGTCAGGCGAGCACGGCAAGTGGGTGGCAATGGATGTGGGTGGAGACGCTAATGACGAAACCAAATTCACCTATCATTTCGAACGGGACGGCGTACCGATGAGTGCGCTGGATGCGCACCGTGCACACGTAGAGAAGGACTTCGGCAACGTGACTATCGTACCGCAGCCTCCTCCCGCGGTGGCGGAACAGTTTTCTGTTGAAAAACGCCTCGCCCTGTTCGACCGATTTATGATCTCCCTGCGCAATGACGAGTTGATGACGATGGGGCCAGGAGAACCCGAGCACGGCAAGATATCCTATCACTACGATGGATACCTGTTCTGGCAGGACGAAGAGACCGAGCCGCTACCGTGGTTTTCTCAGAACACCAGCCGCGCGGAAGACATTTACTGGACGGTGAACCGTGCGGTTGTCCATCTCCAGCAGAGTGAGGAAGCCGGTTCGCTCAGAATTGACCTGGAGACGGAAACACCCAATTTCAAATGTTTCGAGGTTTCAGTAAACGAAGGCGATTGGGAACAGAAGGAGGCTTCATTTACGCTGGTGCGAAGCGAAGGCGAAATGCACCTTGCGGTGCGTCCTGTGAACGCATTTGGACGCAAAGGCACCGAGAGCTGGGTAAAGGTAAGATCATAACGGCGTGTTCAAAGCACACCGTGGAACCAATCCCGAAATGGGGGACAGATGAACAAAACGGCAATCGAGAATCACGGTACGAGTGTTGTGAGGCCGGACGACTTCGAGGCGTTCTGGGCAGACGTGGTAGCGCAAGCTGAAGATATTCCGCTGAATGCCTCGGTTGAGCGGAACGCGCTTCGCTCGACACCCGAAGTAGATGTGTTCGATGTCCATTACGACAGTCTGGATCGGGTCAGGATCGCAGGGTGGTATTGCCTGCCCGTGAATCGGGAGGGGAAACTGCCTGCGATACTCCAGGTGCCCGGCTATATCGGTGAGCCCCCGATTCCCAAGGACAGGGCGAAGAAGGGATATGCCGCTTTCAGTGCGGCGCCCAGGGGAAAGCTGCGAAGCAACGCCCAATACAACCCGGGCTATCCTGGTCTGCTGACACACAATATCGTAGACCGCAACACCTACGGGTATCGCGGCTTTTATCTAGACGCGATCCGGGCGTTCGACTTTCTCCTGGATCAGGAAGGGGTGGACTCAGATCGGATTGCGGTCACTGGAAGCAGCCAGGGCGGGGGACTGAGCCTTGTGGTGGCGGCACTTCGGAACGTCCGTGCGGCTTCGGCAGGCGCGCCGTATTTGTGCGGCTATATGGATTCCATCGAATTGACCCACACCTATCCTTACCAGGAGATTCGGGATTACCTGCATCTCTATCCGGACCGGGAAGATGCCGTGCGCGAGTGTCTCGCTTATTTCGACGGGATTAATTTTGGGCCAATGGTCACCTGTCCCTTGATCATGAATGTTGGGCTGCAGGACAATGTCTGTCCGCCGGAAACTGGATATGCTGCATTTCGAACGATCGCGTCTGAAGACAAGACGATGTATGCATACGATGGCCACGGTCACGATGCGGGGTCTGTGGATCATAACGAAATTTCTGAAGCGTTCTTTTCCAAGCACTTGAAATCGGCCTAATCCACAATGAGGGAGCGACCCAATGTCTGATGCTCGACCTACAACGACTCGGCCGGATGATTTCGATGCCTATTGGAAAGAAGTGATCGCCGAACTGGATGCCACACCGATTGCGGCGGAAGAAGAAGCGCTGCCCCTCCGGTCCAACGAGTTCTGCACGGCCTATTCCGTACGATTCACCAGTATTGGCCCCTACCGGCTCTTCGGTTATCTGAGTATTCCCAAGGGTGAAGGACCTTTTCCCACACTGGTCTATCTGACTCGTTGTCAGAGTGTGGTGGAGATCATCCCGCAGGGCGATGCCAACGAGAAACGGGGGAGATTCGCTGTGTTCTCCCTTTCGGCAAGAGGGCAGCGTATGTCCGACCAGCCCTATGCGGCTTCCTATCCCGGGGCGTTTGTTGAGGGAATCGAGGACCCGCGTAAATATCTCTTCAGAGGGATCGTGGCGGACTGTTGCCGAGCGGTGGACTACGCGATCTCTCGACCGGAGGTGGACCGAACGCGAGTGGCCGGAATGGTCGCCAACGATCTTCCGCTGATCACTTCGGCGCTGCGAGGAGGGCTTACCCACCTGATCGCGTCTCCCGATGTTTTCTACGGGCCAATGGATCGGCTGAGTGGGGACAACGGATATCCCCTGGACGAGTTTAATGACTATCTCAGGGCATTTCCCGATCGCCGCGAGGTCCTGGCTCGAACGCTGGCCTATTACGAAACGCTCTTCTTTGCGGAGTCGGTGAAGGTGCCTGCACTGCTCTGGGGGGACCCGGCGGAGAACGCGCCGCTAGGTGAGGTAATGGGAGCGGGTGTGGCATTGCAGGCGAGTGAACATTCACGATACAAGGACGGTATGATTCAGGAGAACTGGATTGCAGAGCAGTTCGGGTTACCGGACACGATTCTTCCATCCCACTGGAAATAAGGACAACAAAACGAATGGACCTGGAAAAAATACGAAGTGATTTCCCCGCGCTGAAGAACTACACGTGGTTTCAAAATGGCGGTGTGAGCATCACGCCGAGGCCGGTAGCCGAGGAACATATCCGATTGATGCGCGAGCTCCTGGAGCGGGGTCCGATGCACATCATTTACCCGGAGGAGGAATATCCCCGAAGAAAGCGAACAAAGGATCGCCTGGGTGAATTCTTCAATGTCGAAGGGGGTGACCTTGCGCTGATGCGAGGCGTGAGCGAGGGCTTTCAGACGATCCTGAGGGGACTTGACTGGAAAGAAGGGGATCACATTTTGATTACCGCGGAGGAAGAGGCGGCGCTCTTTCTGCCCACCCTGCACCTGCGGGATCTTTTTGGCGTGAAGGTGGACAAGATCCCTCTGGTGAACGATTTGCAGGGACAGGTCGACGCAGTGGAAAAACTGATCACGGACCGCACCCGGCTCATCGCATTCAGCCACGTAATAACCGATTCCGGCTATCGGCTCCCTGCAAAGGAGATCTGCAGTCTCGCACGCGAACGCGGCATATTCACCTTTGCGGATATGGCGCACTCCGCTGGTCTCTATCCAATGGATCTGAACGAGGTGGGGTGTGATTTCGCCGGGCTGTTGTCTTACAAGTGGATGTACGCGCCTTATGCCTCCGGCGCCCTGTTTGTTCGAAAAGAGCGTCTGGACGATATCCGGGTGACTTACGCAGGTGGGCGGGCTGAAGCCTGGGCGGACTGGGTTAATGACACGTTCGAGCTGAAGCCTACGGCGGAGCGTTTCGAATATGGGCCGTGGTCCTGGCCGCTGATTCACGCGTGGGCTTACTCGATGGACTACCTCTCGGAAATCGGTCTGGACCAGATCTGGGCGCGCACGGTGTTGTTGACCACGCGACTGAAATCCGGTTTAAAAGAGATCCCTGGCGTGACCCTGTTCACCCCTGAATCTCCGGATCTCTCGGCAGCAGTGCAAAGTTTTCACGTGGCTGGCTGGGAAGTTGATGACGTGAGGAAAGAATTGCAGTCACGCTTGAATATCGAGCTCAAATCTTTCAAGACCACGCACCACGGGTTAAGGGCGAGTTGTCCCTTCTTCTTGTTGGAGGAAGAGATCGACCTGCTCCTGGATGGCGTGAGGACACTGGCTGCAGAGAAGCGTTGAGATGTTGGTTTATTGGAAAAGGTTCGGAGCGCACCGTTCCGGGCGAGTCACGGCGTTGGTTCAGGAGGCAAATAAATGGCTGAGCGTGTGAAGATCGTAGTGCCAGGAGATGATCCCGTAATGATCGCAGGGTCCCCACACCTGGACCGGCTTGTGAGCTACGGAGAGGTGGTGATCTTTCCCGATCGCCCTGCGACCGTGGATGAGAAGATCGCCCGTGTCGAAGAGGCTGAGGTGATCATTAATACAAGGGGCGTGGTCACCTGGGGGCGTGAAGAATTCGAGCGCCTACCGGACCTCAAAATGATCACCAGTTGCTCGATCGGCACGGATATGTTCGATCTGGTTGCAGCGAAAGAACACGGTGTGGTGATTTGCAATCAGCCAGGTCGAACGGCGCCAGTGGTTGCCGAGCATATGTTCGCCCTGATGTTTTCCGCCGCCAGGCGGACGGCGTACCTCACCTCGGAAATGAAAAAGGGAGAATGGCCGAGGATCGATCTGATTACACTCCAGGGGAAAACACTCGGGATTGTGGGAACAGGAAATATTGGCGCAGAAATGGCGAGATTCGGTCAGGCGGTAGGAATGGAAGTGATCGCGTGGACATACAATCCTTCGCCGGAGCGGGCAAAGCAAATGGGGGTTCGCTTCGTGGAACTGGACGAGCTGCTCGCCCAATCCGACGTGGTGAGTCTACACGTTAAACTCACGGACGAGAGCAGGGGACTTATGGGCACGCGTGAATTCGGACTGATGAAGCAGGGTGCCCTTCTGCTCAATGGGGCGCGTGGACCCGTTGTCGATTCGGCTGCCCTGGTGGCGGCCTTGAATTCCGGACATCTTGCCGGCGCGGGACTCGATGTTTATGACGAGGAACCGATTTCCGCCGATCACCCACTGCTTAAGTGCGAACACGTGGTCCTGACCCCTCACTGCGCCGATATGACGCCTGAAGGTGTCGATCTGCTGAACGGTGGAGCAGTGGAGAATGTGATCAACTACCTTGATGGTTCTCCCAGGAACAGGGTCAGCTGAGACGAAGAAAGATCGTACAAACGCAAAAGAGGCGGGTCAATGGACCCGCCTCTTTTGCGTTATGTGCGCTGGCACATTCAGACTTCATCAGAGTTCTTCTCTTCGCTTTGGGAGGCGTGTTCAGGGATCAGTCCGTGTACCGATCTGCCAGACCTTCCAGCATCAGCTTGCGGTTGAGAAAGAACCCTTTTTCGGCCACGGCCGCGGGGGGTGCCTGCCTGGGCATATAGAACAGGTCGGCGAGGTAGCGATCATACTTGTCGGACTTGCTTGTGGTTAAGACCACAAAAGGCGATCTCTCGACGATATCCTCCACGTATGCCTTCGCTTTCACTCCGTCCTTTGTTGGCAGTTCCGGCGTGTCTATTCCCCTGAGGCGAATCTTCTGCCGGGTGCGGTTCTGGAATCCGCAGTCGATGACCACCCAGAGCGTGTCGCCGTCTATCACGCGTTCCACCCGGGCGACATAGGTGTACAGGCGATCTCGATTATCCTGCTCCGTGATTTCGTACCCCGCGTTCTGACCATCAGTCGAACCGAATGCCACGATGCTCTCTGGCGCGTAAGCCTCCGCGTCATCACAGGTGATTCCTCTTTGTATCCCAAACCCAAGGTCAAGCCAGAGCGTGGTGGATGCAGCTTTTTCAGCGCCGAGCACGCGATAGGTATTCAAGACCCCGCGTTTGGGTTCAAATGGTCCCTCGGGATCGGCTTGCTCTACGGACCCGTTTACGCCCTCAGGTTTCCCAAATGTGCCATTTCTAATTTCGGTGCGAAGCGCCCTGGTGCTTAGACTCTTCCTGGCCGTTTCTTCGGCATAAAAGTTTCTTTGCTCCTCATCAGGAAGTCCGAGGAGCAAACTGTAGTGAGTCCAACCCAACTTTCCAGGCGACTGGACTTTTGGAAATTGTCGGTAAAAGGCAAGGATTTGGTAGACCAGGCTGCGGCTGATCCCGACGTCTGCTGCGAGTCTGGTGATCACTTGTTCACCATATTCCGCCCGGGCATTATTTCGCAGAACGTGCTCGTGAATGAGTCTTCCGACAGTATGATAAGTATTTGTTTTTTCGACCTCAACAGCAATTATGGCACGTTCCTTTCCCTCGCGAAGGACCTCTGTGACTTCCTCCCGGAGGGAAGGATAATCTATTTTATGGACAAGATTGGTCATAGGAAATGTGCTCCCTTAATTACAAGATGAGTTAAAAGAAGATTTGGCAATAAATCTTGATCTCAAGTAGGATTATAAGACGGATTACATCAGTGATCAAGTAAAAGATATCCGGCGCTACGGGGCGGAGAACAGGAGGAATGGCGGTCCCTTGAGTAAAGCTCCACTTCCTGTCGTTCTTGACATTCGCCGTGAGGTCGATCATGCTAATAGATGGAAATACGTTCTGTCGGAGCGACGGGCAGAATTCACAAGCATCGGGAGGTAGATTTGTCAAAACGACAGACGGAAAGAGCGGCCAGGAGGCGCGGCAAGACACAGGCGACCGGTTTCGATTTCGTAAAAGTTTTGCCCATTCTGTTTGGACTGGCGGCGGTAGTGGTCATATTTGCCCTTACCGACAAGGCAGAGCCGCCGGAACACGTACACGACCACGGACCGCAGGCGCTGACACCAACAAGCGATCCGGGGATCCAGCGCATCGTCAGCCAGTTCGATTGCCCGTGCGATCAGTGTGAGCACACACTGGCAGAGTGCACCTGCGAGCACCCCAGGGGATCAAAAGAGGTAAAGGGATTTATTACGCACGAACTGCTTCACGCCGGGCGGTCCGAGGAAGAGGTAGTAAAGCTTGTTGAGGAAAAGTACGGTCACAGAATTACGATGTAGGCAGACTGATAGGAGAAGGCAGAGAGATGGACTCGAGGGGAATTGTTGAGCAATCCTGGAATTTACAGAGCCCAACCGTCTAGCCCGGTCCCTTGATGAATCGGATTTCGCTTCGGCGAGGGGTATCGCCAGAACTGAGACCTCCTTCAGACAGGGGAGTTTCGGGGCGATGTTCGATGTAGTAATAGAGCGTGTCAAACTGGTTTACCCGGTCTCCTGTGACCGGTCCGCATATATCCAACCCATTTGCAATCCTTCCTTTTGAATTCCTGATCCACCACCAATGTCACCTTGCCAATCCCAAATCGCCGTCCTATCTTGGCACATTATGTGGTTTTGCCGTTTTATACGGGTGTGAGTCCTTGAATGTGAATCAAAGCAGCCGGAGTCTCTGTGGATTGTTCATTCTGTTTGCCAGACCGAAGCGATTAGGAAGTGGTCCTCGAAAACGACCTGTGTCTCTATTTGCGGCGAGAGGAGGTCGTGCTTCCAGGATCAGGCATCATCATTCCCAAAGCGCACAGGGAGACCGTGTTTGACCTGACCTCAGAGGAGTGGGCAGCGACGTTCGATCTTCTGCAGCAGGTGAAATCAGCGGTAGACGAAGTGTATGCTCCGCAGGGGCATAGTGTGGGGTGGAATGTCGGGGAAGTGGGAGGCCAGGAGATCTTCCACGCGCACCTGCACGTGATTCCCAGATTCGAAGACGAACCGTATGCTGGGAGAGGCATCCGATACTGGCTGAAGCAGGAGACGAACAGGCGTCCGAGTTGAAGATTGGCGTGGTGAAAAAAAAGGAAAGGATCTGTCGATGACAGCCAGCAGCAACGTCGTTCTTGGTAGACTCGCGGCACTCACGATCATTGCCTGTGTTTTTGCCGGATATACATTGAGTAAACGTGAGTCAGCTCAAAAGGCCGGATTGGAACTCACCTATGAGCAGTATGTGGCGGATTATGAGGATCATAAGGCTAAGGTGACAAAGGAGGTGTCATTTCCCCAAGTTGCTATGGTAGTGATAGCGAAATTTTGCTTCTTGATCGGCCTGTACGAGTTCCTCAGCAAACGGTTCAGATTGCTGGCGGAAAGAATCTATGGGCCGGACCCCCCCGCTGACTCAAGTGAGCCATCGGACGGCCTGTCTTACTCCTACATAGAGGCCAACCTGTACGCTCTGCCTGTGGCGGTCGGATCCGCAGCTTTTCTGTTTGTGGTGTTCCTTTTCATCTGGGGACCCGGGGCTGTTGAGCCCGGGGTAGACGAATTAGCGCAACCGATTTCATCCATCCCCAAGGGGTTGATGCTCATACCTATCTTCATTCTGAGCGTGGTCCTTCACGAGATCCTTCACGGAATTGGATTTGTAAAATTTGGTCGAATATCCTGGTCAGATGTCGAGTTCGGCGTGAAGTGGAAGGTGATGACTCCGTACGCGAGCTGCAAAGTGGCAATACCTGTCCCGGCCTACAGGATGGCAGGTCTGTTGCCAGGATTGGTCCTGGGAGGGATACCCGTGCTGTATGGTCTGCTCTTTGGTGTATTCTCTGTGTATCTCTACGGCATCTTTATGACGATTGCTGCCTGTGGGGACATCCTCATCGTTTGGCTGATTAAGAATCTCGATCGTGACACCCTGGTGCTAGATCACCCCGATCGAGTTGGGTGCAAGATTATAGAACAGGATGCACTTGCAAGCGTGTGATCTCACGAATACCGTTTCCATTTACCTACGAGTGCGATTCCGGTTCTATTCCAAGGGACTCCCAAATGGACCTGACGAAATTTGAAGACGACCGTGTGATCTCCGAACGCCAGATTATCGACTCAGAAGGCGGACCGGATGTCGCGCTTCCCATTCAGCAGGGCGATCTCGAGGGCATAGACGAGATACGCGCCGAGGTGTTCCTCCCAGAGGGAGCGGATGGATTGATTCACGGGAACCTCACTTCGGGCGAACGAACGGAGGGTCTGAGCGAGGACGACGGCTACAATTACAGGGCAATCGTATCCCCCCGGGGTGGAAACCTGTGGGAAGGATGGCGAGAGCTCCGGTTTCCCTGTGAGTGTTTTTATATGGAGGGCAAACCCCGGGGTTGGGGACAGATGCGTTCCGCCGAGTTGAGGGGGCCGGAAGGCAGTCGGTTCAGGAATGTGAGGCTGGTGGCCAGAGACCGGGTGGTGGGACCCAGGATTTCTGACGATCAGCTCCTCGAGGAATTGAACCTGGATCACCCGGGGTTGCAGGACGCCAGACAGGCTGAAAGTACTGGGCGGGCCTTGGAGGAGATCTTACGCCATTTTCGAACAGGTTCGTTCGATAGAGAGTTGATCACTTCCAATGGTGACAGACCCGCCGACTTTGATCAGGCGAATCGAATTCTCGAAGGCGATGTGCTGGAGCAGGACTGGTCCGAGCGGATCGATTGGGAGGCCAATCCGACCGCGTATATCGAGTGGACCCTGGCGATCCATTACCTGATGTTTCTGAGGCCGGCGGTTGACGCATTTTTCGCCACTGGCGAGGCGAAGTACGCGACCGGAGTCGAGCGGTATATGGTGGATTGGCTGAAGCGCTGCCAGGTGCCTTGCGGGGTGAGGGCCGGTGGATTTTCCTGGGGGCACTCGCTTGTGGGTGCGATCCGTCCGTTCTCCTCGATGGTCGACATTTTTCGAGTCATTTGTGCCTGTCCGGAAACCGACGATCGCACGGTGGTGGATATGCTGAAGTCGTTCTTCGAGCACGAGCAGTATTTGCTCCAGTTCCAGTCCTTCCCCCCGTCGAACAAGACGATTGCTGAGGGAAGAACGCTCGCTGCTTTAGGCTGCGCATTTCCGGAATTCAACGATGCCGCCTACTGGCGTGAAGAAGGCTATCGTCGGTTGCTGGAGGATATGTCGATTCAGGTGATGAATGACGGTGCTTCTTACGAACTCACCCCGGGATATCAGAGCGGGATCGCAAAATGGTTCCTGGAGTCATTCCAGGTTGCTCGCAAGTTCGAATACGAAGTGGATCCCGCACTCGAAGCGGGTATTCGGTCGATGTTCCAGTGGTCTACGGCGATCGCCCGGCCGGACTTTACACGACCCTCGATCTCCGACGCGGGCAGCCTGAGTTCGAGAGACGCGCTGGCGGAACCCGGTCGCATTCTGGACGATCAGGAAGCCATTTTTGTGGGCACCCTTGGAGCAGAAGGTGAGCAACCCGAATATGATTCCGTGGGCCTGTGTGATTCCGGATATTTCGTAATGAGAAGTGGCTGGGACAGGGAAGCGAGATACCTGTTGTTCGAGGGGGGCCCCTACGGGCGATGGCATCAGCACGAAGACAAATTGGGACTCGAAGTGTACGCCTACGGAACGCCTTTCCTTGTGGATCCAGGGATCACCTCATACTACACCAATCCCTGGACACAATTCTATAGAACCACCCAGGCGCACAACACCGTCCTTGTGGATGGGTGTCAGCAGGCGAGAGGTCGCAACCAGACGATCGAAGACTGGGTCGAATCCGCCAGGGCGCACACGGTATGGAAGTCCGACGAACGATCGGACGTGGCAGTGGCAACATACGATTCACCATACGCAGGTTTGGAAGCCCAGGTGGTTCATCGCCGCTCGGTACTCTTTGTGAAGCCGGATTACTTTGTGGTCTTCGACGAGCTCCATGGCGAGGGCAGTCACACCTATGAAGGCTATTTCCACTTTATGCCCTTCCGCGTGTTGATCGATCCGAATTCAAAGGCCGTTCGCACGGGACGAATGAACGCGGCCAACCTCGAGATCCTCCCGCTGACGAAAATGACGCCATCACTCATCTGCGGTCAATGCGACCCCGTCCAGGGTTGGCTTGCAATTGGCGGCGAGGACATACCTGCTCCGGTAGCGATCTATCGCAAAAAGACCAAACTCCCGTTCAGAACGGGCTATGTCATCTTCCCATTCGATGCTGGGCAAGTAACCGCCGGAGTCACAACGCGTGTCTCCCGCAAAGGCGACATCTGGACCGTCCGAGTCACTCACTCAGACGGTCGCCAGGACCGAATCAGAATCGATTGGTCCGGCAACGGCGCCCCAGAACTTCTATAAGAATTACACTCAAGAAATCGCTTCATCGGCTCCTCGATAACCTCCTTAACTCGCCCAAAGCAACCAAGAGAAATCACTAGTCTTGCTGTGCGCGGTTCACCAGGGGTCCAAGGACCCCTGGCTAAGGTACGGTGCCCCTTCAGGGCACGAAGGCAAAGACGGGCGTGGACATCGTGATCGTTCAGACCGGGGGTCACCAACGCCAGTAAATCCACAAAGCCAATTCTAATAGTGCCTCTACCCACTCACAAGTGTGCACATCGAGAACTCACCTAGATTCTTCAGGAAAATCCATAAGTTTTGCTGTGCGCGGTTCCCCGGAGTACGATCCTTGTTATCCCACCACACTCAGCAGGCCACATACGCGCGTGAATCTGCAGGGACTATTCGCACAGCGTCTCTGGCCCCGCGCCAAGCGGAGACTTTTGGTCACTTTTCGTCTGTGATGAGACGCGAGTAATTTGAGCGACGAGTGACTCGTCGAAGATGGAAGGGAAAGGAGGGGTTAGATTTGGATTCTGAATCAAGAATGGTTAATGATTTTGAATGGAGCAAAACAACTCAGAGTCAGAGGATTGAGGTCAGGAAGTCGAGGTCAGGGGGGCGAGGTAGGGGTTTAAGACCGGGGTCGTAAGATCAGGGTCGTATGACCAGGGGTTTCAAGACCAGGGGTCCAAGGACCCCTGGCTAAGGTGCGGTGCCCCTTCAGGGCACGAAGGCAAAGGCGGGCGAGGGCATTGTGATCACTCAGGTCAGGGGATTTGAGACCAGGGGTCTAAGGACCCCTGGCTAAGGTGCGGTGCCCCTTCAGGGCACAAAGGCAAAGGCGGGCGAGGGCATTGTGATCGCTCAGGTCAGGAGATTTGAGACCAGGGGTCCAAGGACCCCTGGCTAAGGTGCGGTGCCCCTTCAGGGCACGAAGGCAAAGGCGGGGATGCTCTGCGATCATCCATTCGAGTCCAGGCGAGCAACGGCGTAGGGCCGCAGGTTTAAAGAGAGGCGACCCTCGGTAATTTCCAGGCGTTCCCCCGTTTCCCTCCGGAAGTCGTCGGGTTGCACCATTGCTTCTTCGGCATTCGTGTCGTCGAGGATGCGTGCCAGCACGGCGCTCAACGGAAGGTGCAGGTCTACGCTCTGCGTTTCTCCACTGAGATTGGCCACAAGGATGCGCAAACCCTTGTCGTGACGGATGGCCATACTGTCGACAATTAGGGGATCGGTAGTCGTCGTGCGGAGTAGCCTCCCGCTGCGAACCTCGCCAACGTCTGCCAGCACGTGATAGAGGGGAAAAACGGCGTCAGGTATCGAGAGGAATTTTTGCGGCAACGCGCTGCCCTCTTCCGTCTCCATTACGCCTCGCCAGCCCGTGGTTTCGTAGTAAGTCACACCGTGGAGCCCGCAGCCCAGGGTCCTGCTCAAGCTGCCCACCGTCCACGCTGCACCGAACAGGGACATTTGCCGAGGATCTACCTGAAAAGGAAGCTCCCCCGGCAAGGGCTTCGGCTGTGGACCCGAGATGTGTGGGATAGATCGCATCCGGAAGGTGATTGGAGAGATCCGCACCGGTGTGTCGCCACACAACTGGAATGCACTTTCGATGGTATGTTTCTGGGCTTCGAGGGTTTCCACCACGGAGGCATCGTCGAAGGCGTGAACCTGTGGGTTGATCGAGTACGAAATGACATCCGAGACCTCTGCCGCTGGTTTGTCACGATTTAGATCTGCAAAAAATGCGTTGGTTCCCGAGCCAATTACCTCCTGCCTGCCAGTCCTGGACAGATGCCTGCGAACCAGGTTCACCCACGTGCCTCCCGTTGTCCGCTCACCCTCGTGAAAGACCAACCACGCACTGACGGATGGCCTGACCTCCTCCAGGAGCGCGGCCAGATCGCGCAATTGGGTTTCAGAATCCTCACCAAGAAACAGGGCCACTTCCAGTTGAGCGTTCAACTGCTGAGCCTCATTCCACGCGCGTCGAAGTTCATCCTGCCATCCTTCGTGTGAAAACCGGACCTCCGTTCGCAGATGTGACAGATGCAGTTGTCGCAACCGATTCAACTGCTTCGCCGTCCACGACGTGGATGATTCCACCCGCTCCAGGCCCAGTGGGGCAACGGGTCCCAGGAGATCTTCTGTGATGGAGATGGATGTGTGCGTATCCGCATTACCCGTAGAGACGACCTCCGCCGCCGGAAGTGATCCCTTGAGTGAAAGTGTAACCGCCTGTGTGATCTCTGTTCCTTTTTTGATTTCCACCGGGAATGGCAACGCCAGCGGCGTGCCGTAGGTCTTGTACGAGGCATCCGTCCAGTTGCGCTGATCCTCCAGCTCAAAGACTTCGCCCTCGAACCGTACCTCCGCCCAGAGATCGTTCTTCACCCGGTGGGACAGGGACTTCATGTCAACAAAAGGCGTTACCGGGCAAGGGTGGCCGTTTTCCATCACCTGGGCAGCGATCTGTTGAGGAAATCGGGTCTCGTCGGTTCCACCGTCGACGTGCTCGATGCGGCATTCCACACCGGCGCAGTCCATGGGATGGAGTATGCAAAAGCCTATACGACAGCGGCGAAAAGCGGACAACGCCTTCCCTTGCATACGGAAGCGCAATGTTCCGTCGTCGTCTCCTTCGATTAGACCGGACCAGATGAAGTGGACGTCCTCCTGCCGGTGTTCGGCATCATAGGTTATCCGGAAACTGTCTTCCCGGGCATCGATTTCCAGATTCGACAGCAGGCACGGTACCGTGTCCCAGTTGTGATCGCGCACGGCCACGTAGACGCGACGCAGGATCTCCTTAGACCCGAGCCTGACATAGCGCAGGTCACCGCCCTGGTATTCCAACGATAGGGGGCCGGCGCGAAGTGACATCGAGGGGTCAGGCACATCCGGTGTGCCATTGCGTAATACTTGTAGGGGTAGCATAGGCTATATCGCGGTTAAGCCGCCGTCGACGGCATAGTATCCACCTGTGCAATAACTGGAATCCTCTGAGGCCAGGAATACTGCCAGGCCTGTCACGTCCGCCGGTGTGCCGACCCTCCCCAAAGGAGACAGCGATTCCAGGTGGGTTCGCGTCTTTTCATCGGCCATCAACTCGGCGATCAACGGTGTGTCGGTAACACCTGGAATTATGGCATTGGCACGGATGTTGTCACCCGCATAGTCAACGGCGAGCACTCGAGTGAGTGCAAACACGGCACCCTTGCTGGAACTGTAGGCGGTGTACCCAGGGGCACAGCCCACCAGGCCCGTCGGAGAGGCGACGTTGATGATTGAACCCCTTCCACGCTCGAGCATAGCAGGGATGGCGTGCTTTGCGCATAGCCAGACTCCGCGGATATTGATGGCGTATGTACGGTCCCACACCTCCTCGTCCAGCTCGTGAGCACGTGCGTCCTGTCCGTGCAACTGAACCGCCGCGTTGCTGTAGAGCACATCCAGACCCCCAAAAGTCTTCACGGCAGTCTGTACCGCCTTTTCCACGGCTGCACTGTCCGACGCGTCGGCCGACGCAAAGACCGCCTCCCCGCCGGCGTTTCGAACAGCCTCCGCTGCCTGCTCTCCAACCTGGGGGTCGATGTCGACGATGACGACGCGGGCACCTTCCTCGCCGAAGCGCTCGGCAACGGCGCGACCCATTCCAACACCTCCTCCGGTGACAAGCGCCACCTTCCCCTGGAGTTTCATAGGCTACCTCCATTTTCTATATGTCAACCGTATGATACGCGGCCGCCCTGCACGTGCGGAAGAACACTCGGTGTGGCTCTCCACACAATTCGGCTCTGCCCTCGCCAACTTGATACAAACACTTTCCAGTTAAGCCTGGTATACACAGACACCACTAATTTGAAGTCTGTTCTGGTGATCGGGTGCCGCTCCTGACCCGCAGGAAGTAATCCAGGTTGCCCACCTGGCCTCCCTTGAATGTCATCTCGAGGTCGTTGATGGCAGCATCTCCGAACACACGGCACATAGGCGACCCCGGGGCAAGCGGACCAATGACTTCCAGTGCTTGCACGCCGATTCTGCGCGCCACGAATGCAGACGTGTCACCCCCTGTCGTGACGGCGCGCTTTAGACCGGATCGCCTCAGAATCTCCCTCAGAATGTCTCCGAGTGCGTTTCCCAGAACCTGTCCACTCACCGATCTGTCCAGGAGCGCTGCGGTCGCCTGTATTCGAGGGTCCTGAGGGCCTCGGGCGGTGTGGACTATTACGCTAAATCCATCTTGCAACAGCTCCGTGGCGCAGGATACGACCCGCTCCTTTTCCTTGGATTTTCGGTGAGGATCGGCGAGGGCCGGCGTATCCACAGGAACTTCGAGAAACCCATGGGCGAGCGCGTATTCGATCTGATTTGCCGTAACAGGTGAGGCGCTACCAGACACTGCGATGACGGTATCGACACCTGTCCACGTGACCGGTGGTGGCGGATCGATCCAGCCCTGTCTCTGCCAGTAGGTGGTCAATGCGTACTCAAGTCCGGATGAACCTGCGGTGAAAAGTGCGCCATTCGAGGGATTCCCAGCCTGTTCCCAGATGACCCGTCCGATGGCGGCAAGGTGATCCTCGGTCAGGGTATCGAATATTACAAGCTCCACGCCGCTATCCAGCAGCTCTTGGACACGCGCCTCGAGGGCGTTGTGGCCTTGAGCAATCTGCAGTACGTCGACCAATCCGATCCGCCGCTGGGTCTGACTCTGCAGATGAATACGCAGATCCGCCTCTTCCATCGGTGTAATTGGATGCTTCATCATCGTGGGGTGGCGATCGAGGCGAAACATATCGCTGTCGAGACCGGACCGGGCGAAAAGATTACCGAAGATGCAAAACCGCTGCAAAACGGGAGCCCCCACAACGAGAGGCACCCAGGCTGAGTCAAATTGCTTCAATGCCAGGTCGATGGCGTGGCCGATGCTGCCGATATCGACGGAGGAGTCGAAGGTCGAGCAGGTCTTGTAGTGAACTATGTGTGGCCGCAATTGTGCGAGTCGTTGCCACACCGGTCCCAGGATCGGCTCCATATCCGCAGTAAGTGTGGAACGCGTGGATCCTGCAACACCTACAGCGCGTAAATCCTGGAAGCGCTCGAGCTGGGCGTCTGTGGGTGGATCGACAAACAATACTGTGCGAAGTCCGGCATAGGTCAACGATTCCATCACGTCCGTGGAACCCGTGAAGTCATCGCCGTAATACGCTAGGAGGAGATCGTTTGGGAAACCGGAAGAAGTCATGTCCGGGATACAAAGGTGGTCAGCGATTGTGCCAGCTCGTCGTGGTCTTTGGCAAACACATCCAGTGGGATACCGGCTACCGCAGCCTCCCACGCTTGTCTGATGGCCAGGCAACCTGCAGCAGGACCGCCAGGGTGTGCCATCATTCCTCCTCCAGCCAGATATATGAGGTCCACTGTCTGTGTCCTGGCATAGGTTTCGGGTGCCTGCCCGCCCCACTGGCCGGATGAGATCACAGGCATTGCCACGTATCCGCCCAGCATCGGGGTGAGGCAGTCGCGAATGGATTGAACAACCGAGTCGTCCGGTTCCCAGAATTTGTTGGCGAGTCCATTGACGTGGATATGGTCGACACCTGCCAGGCGTTGAAACTTTTGATATGCCGTGAAGGCAATTCCCAGTGCCTGACAGCGCGTCCACATTCCCCACCCGTTCCGGTGACCGTGGATCGGCAAGTCGCAGTAGGTGCGGAGATGTGCAAGGGCCGGCAGTCCAACGCTATTGAGACTAACCATCACACACGATCCGCCGGCTTTCCGGACACAATCATAGTGCCGCCGCATTGCTTCGATATCGTCGCTGATGTTGAAAGCGAACATCACTCGCCTTCCCGTCTTCTGAGCTGCTGCATCGATTGCGGACATCACCGCCTCCACTCGACGGTGAAGTGGGGAGTGCGGAGGGTCGGCCATCAACTCGTCATCTTTGATGAAGTCAATTCCAGCAAGTGCCAGATCGCTCACCAGGTCGCCGGTTTGCTCCGGGGAAAGACCGACACTTGGTTTGACAATGGTGCCGATGATCGGCCTGTCGGTCACCCCACATAACTCGCGCGTACCGGTAATCCCATAAGCGGGACCCGGGTATGCTTCGGCGAAGGCCTGGGGAAAATCCACGTCGAGCAGCCTAAGACCGGAGAACTCGCGCAATTCGAACAGATTGCCGGCAACGGTGGAGAAGAGCGTCGGTAAATTCGTGCCCATGTTCTCCAACGAGAACGAGACTACCACTCGCGCCTGCTGGATGGTCGCACCTTCGGGTATAACGGCGCCGGGCAGGCTGGGTGCGGGCAACTGCCCAAGCGATTCAACCGATTCGACACGCGCACGGAAACGTTCGCGAAGCTCCGCCGTCTCGCCAGGAACAGCAACAAAGGTGCCACTCGATTGCTCGCCGGCCAACACTTCGGCAGCCTTCGCCGGGTCCTGGGCCGTTTCGATCAGGTACGTCGCCCGAACCCTATCGTTGTCTACTGAATCCGTCATGCATTTGGTCCTTCTGTAATCTGTCGTGTGCTTTTCAGCAGTTCCTCCGGTTCGAACACCTTTTTCCAATCCGAGCGGAACAACTGTGACTTGGCCTCAGCGATCGCATCCTTTGCCCCTTGGGAAAAGTCCCATTCGATTTCGTCGAAGAGAATGGCCAGTTCTACATTAAGGTGACCCATCAGGAAGTCCCTGGCAGCTTCGGCAGGCACGCCCCGGTCGATCGCCTCGTCCATTGCTTCTCGGACGATGGTGAGGCAGGTTGCGCACACGGTTTCCGTAAGAACCGGCTCCAGGATGGCCATCTGCTCGATGCTGACACGATGCGAACGAAGGATGGGGCCAAAGAGTTTTTGGGCGATCTGCTCTCCTCGGGCATAGTCCTCCTCAGGGCCCTGTACGAGCGCATTGACGATGGTTTGCCTGGCCTGACCTCCGAAGAAATCTCGCCTGAGCTCGGGGTCTTCTTCATCGTTAAATATGGGTGGATGAGCGGGATGAGTGACAAAGTGCGTAATGTCCTCCCGGTCGGGGAGTCGGCCCGCATAGGCTGCGGCAGGGTCGAGCCCCATAAGCATTGAACCGCGTTTCATCAAAGGAACGATCTGGTGGCTCAAGTCGCCGATGAGTGTGTCCGGTACAGCCAGGATGACTACATCGGCTTGCTCGGCAGCGGCTTCACATCCCGTCGGTTCCAGACCTCTCTCGCGGAGTAGGTCTTCACCCTTGTCTCCCGATTCCACATAGAGCACTGCACAGTCCGGATCCTGGTCCAAGGCCTTGTAGGCTTTTGTTCCCATACTGCCCGCAGCACCATAAATGGCAATTGTCGTCATGTCCTAATCCTCCCAATCCCAATGCATTGGTTTACCAAATGAATACGTTTTAAGAAACCTTGACTCAGCGTCTGATGATAAACTTTAATCTATGGTTCTACCCAATTCCTCCCAACCAGTTTACCGCCCACCTTTTGCTCACGCACCCTTTCCTGGAATTCCGAAGATCGGGGGCGCAGCGACGCTCCCACCGGAGAGATACGGCCTATTGTGTCCAGCGAATCTCATGATAGTCGTGGTCACTTGTGATTGGCACAGGCTTTCCTTCCAGAAATGCCCACTTTCCAATATCACACGACGACGCACGAACAAATCCATTGATATACGATCTCCGAGGCTTGTCCGTCGCGTTCTGTTTCGAGCCGTGCACCGTATAGGATGTAAACAGTATCACATCGCCCGGCATTGCCTCACAGGGGACAGCCGTAGACACATCCACCTGGTCTTCAATCTGTCCCTTCGCATACCGTTTCGCCTTCAAATTTCCGAGCTTGTGACTACCAGGAACAATGTGCACACACCCGTTTGAGACCGTCGCCTTATCTACCGCGATAATGGTCTGAACATAGTTGTTTATCTGATCGCGGAACGCAGGTGTCGGTCGTGTATCTTGATGCCATGGAAACGCAATGTCTCCTCTCGGCATCTTGAAATTGATCTGATTGATGTACTGTTTTAGAGAGGTTCCGACCAACGGTTCCAGTAAGGCCGGGAATTTCGCATTGTTCCGAGTTTCCTCGAACGCAGGATGAACTAGGGAAGGCCATTGCACTTTCCTGAGATACTGTACAACTTCTGGTCCCAGCGCAGATTGTGGTGTCTGAAGATGAATGTGTACCTCACCACCTTTGCCCTGAAGCACGTTTTCCGGCAGATTCGTCCGGGCAGCCAGTTCAAGTATGTAGTTAAACCCTTCACGCAGGCGCGTGACCTCTTCTTGATTGAACACGCCTCGCACGAGCAGGTATCCCTGTTCCTTGAAGGATTCGACGTCCTTAACACTCAGTGTCTTCATGCTGTACCCTTCTTCCCATTCGACTCACTTGATCATCCGAGTACGGATGGTGAATATCGTGTCGTGATTTGTCTGGCATCACATTGGCGCCATCAGACCGCTCGTGGAAAGGTGCCCGGGGATGTTTTGATAGGAAATCCATCAGAATAAGTTTTCGTCACTAAATCCTTGATTTGTAACGTGGGAATTATCCCAATCATAGTTGAAATAGCAAAGGCTCCCGGGTTAACTTGGATGCAGTCCTCAAAAAACTGTATCCCTCAACCAAAGGAGCCAACGGTTAAAAAAGTATTGCTGAACTTCTCCGTGGTCAAGAGAGAAACGGAGAATGGTTTTGGTACTCGGCCCAGAGGCTCATTTATTCTTCAAGTATTGTAGAACCAAAAAATTATATTTCCGAACACAATTTCATATCAACATCCATAGACAAGGACCACGAGAATGCCCTGGACCATTAGAATGACCCTCTTCGTCTTCGCAATCGCCGCACCTTTCTCTCTCTACACAGGTTGGAAGGCGATCGCCGCAGGAATCCGCATCGCCCCCACATTCTGGGTGCGGTGGGCCGCAATTGCCCTGGCGGGCTGGTGGTGTCTATTCCCATTTCTCCTAATGACAACCTACTTCCTCGGCCTGACGCGACTTGCCAGGATACTCACCAACCACAGGTCTCTGACCGACTGGGTACTCGTATATCCGTTCTGGACAGGCGCGATCATCTTCGCCCAGGCAGCACCCTTGTTGCTCCTCCTTGATCTGGTCAGATTTTCACAAACCCTTGTGCGAACGAACTGGACCGCCTGGAGCGCTGCGGAACCCATTCTTGTATTGACGGCACTGATTGCTACAACGGGATTCGTTGTCTACAGAATCTTCTCCGACACGAGCCAGGTAAAAATAAATTCCGCAGTCCTCGCCATCGAAGGTCTGCCCGCCCGCCTCGAAGGGCTGAGAATTGTTCACGTCAGCGACCTGCAAGCCGATCCACGAACTACGCCCGATCGCCAGGAACGGTATGTGGAAGCCGCAAACAGTCTCGCTCCAGATCTCGTGCTCTTCAGCGGAGACCTCGTTACGAGCGGCACAGACTTTATCGAAGAAGGCGCTGTGACGCTCGGTCAACTGAAGGCTCGTTTGGGTGTCTACGCCTGCCTGGGAGATCACGACATTTGGTCCGACGCGGATCAGGTGATTGAGAGCCTCCGCCGCAACGGGATTCGTACGGCGCACACCGAACACGTCCTGCTGGAGGTGGATGGCGAAGACCTCGATCTTTCCGTGCTGACAAACGCCTATAGCGATCGTCCCGACCTGGGGGCCTTTATGAGCGAGAAGCCGGATGCCGCGGTATCGATATTGCTCACCCATCAGCCCACAGAAGATGTCGTGGAAAGAGCAGACCAGCGGGGATATGATCTGACGGTGGCGGGACACACGCACGGGGGACAAATCGTTGTGGGTTACTTCGGTTGGACATTGACTCCGGTGCGCACGGAAACGCAATTCCTGACGGGCTTCTATCGCTCAGGAAGGATGCTCCTGAGTGTCAACAATGGTCTTGGTCTCACACTCGCACCATTTCGTTACGGTGCGCCTGCAGAAGTCACCCTCATAGAGCTCAAAACCGCAGAGACGGACGAAATTTCCCAGGATTGACCAGTAAGTTCCGCACAGGAGCTGAAACAGGAAACAGCAGGAAGATTCGGTTTTCGTTGATTTTAAACGATTTAGGTGATAATTTATGGTTTGGCACAAGGATTGCGTAGACCAGAAGTGAAACAGAGAAGATCAGCATTAACAATTTCTACAGGATGGAAATACAATGCCAGTTACTCAAAGCACAACACTTGCACGTTCCGCTTCCGGTTATTCTCCAAACCGCAACGGCATCTTCGATGGGTTCGATGTCAGCGCGACGGGCCTTTCAGCCCAGCGCCGCAAACTGAATGCGATTGCTAGCAATATCGCGAATGTGGATACCACCGGACAGATGAGGGTGGACCCTACAAGCGCAAGCGTGTCATCATGATCGAAGCGGCCAACAAGTCGAGTTTTACCAGCATTCTCAATTCCGAAAGCAATCGCCTGCGCGGCACCCACGGCAATCACCTTCCGGGTGGACCCGAGCTTAGCGTAAATGAGCGTCTGGGCTCTGGGGTCGACACTGCGGAAATCCGTGAGGAGCCCGTTGAGCCCCGACTGGTTTACGATCCTGCTCACCCGGACGCACGGGATGATGGGTATGTCGTTTTTCCGGACATCAATGTCGTAACTGAAATGGTAGATATGATCGCCGCATCAAGAGCTTACGAAGCCAATGTAACCGCCATGAGCGCATCAAAGGATATGATCAACAGAGCACTCGAGATCTAACTCTCTCCCCCCACGTAACTGCCATCTCCCCCCGGAAAAGGCCTTCAGCGATCCCCGCTGAGGGCCTTTTCTATTTAATTTCGTGACCCACCGCTGTACAAGAATCAGCGTGGCGGATATGTATAGCAGAAATATTCACTGCGTTTTCGTAATTATGGACCTTATGTTCTCAGTTCCCTGCGGAATTGCTATGAGACCTAACCTATGTTTTGCCAGCCTGTATTCGGTGAGAGATAATTTATGCATAGAAGAATTCGAGTATTGATTTCGTGCCTATCGGTTTGCTTTCTGTCGCCCGCTATGACGGTGGCAGATGAGATGACCAACTATACGGTGGGTAGCACGGCAGGCAAACTGCCTGGGGACGCGGTGTTGTCTGCTTCCCAGGACGGATTGGGAGGAATGTGGCTGATCAGCGCATCGATTTCTGACCTCCTTGACCGGGAGAGGTCTTTCATAAGCAGATTTGATGGTACCTGGGAAGAATTCCAATTCGGTTTCGCTATCGTATCGATGCTGGACCGCCGTGGGAATATGTGGATTGGTGGACAGAATGTGCTCGGATATTACCAGAAACGTGAGGGGAGGTGGGAGCTTGCCAGAACCTTTAGTCACGGCCCGGCCCCTGGCTGGCGTCCATTTCTGACTGGAGGAGAGTATAGTGAGGAGGGGTTCACAATCCGGACCCTATTTGAAGATCGTTTGGGGACCCTGTGGTTTGGCACGGGTAACGGCGTGACGAGCTATAACCTGGAAGACGACAATTGGCGAACCCACCGTCCCGACAGTGGCGTGATGGACAGTGTGGCCACAGTGACGATTGCACAGGATGTCACGGGACATATGTGGTTTGGTACCTCGAAAGGGCTGGCGCGGCTGAATGTTGAAGATGATATGTGGGTGACGGATCCTATATTCGAGGGTGAGGACGTTTCTACAATCCTGCGAACAGATGATGGTAAAATGTGGGTTGGCCTGGAGCAACCGGCAGATCCCGGCCAGCAGAGCATATTCAGATTCGAACTCAGGAATGGCAATTGGCAAAACGTGCTCGACCTCGTGGTCGGAAATGTCCCGAACCACAAGTCTCTGACCACAATCTACCAATCGAGGGATGGTTCTGTCTGGGTCGGGACTTCAGAGCAGGGCGTTTTTTGATTCGACGGTTCTGATTGGGACATTCTCCGTTCCGAAGATGGGCTCGCGGGTAACCAGATCACCAATATTTTCCAGTCTCTGGACGGCGCAATGTGGTTCGGGACGACCCAGGGGGTCAGCAGATTCGAGATCACGAAGTGGCGTAGCTATTCGTCGGAGGACTCCGGAGTAAAGGTCAACGCCATCGATGAGGGGGAAGATGGAGCCCTGTGGTTCGGCACGGACACGGGCGTTCGGAGATTCCAGGACGGAGTTTGGAATACGTTTGCAGTGGATACCACCCTGGTTGGAAAGCAGGTTCGAAGCGTAGCGTAGGATATGACACGTCAGACACTGTGGGTGGGTACGAAGCTGGGCCTGAGCAGATTCGATGGTGAGATCTGGACACAGGAGATATTTCGCTCCGCAACCGCACCTTCAGGGTCGGACATCCGGCTAGCAGGGCCTGCCGGCGTCTTTGTGGATCGTGAAAACAGGCTCTTCGTCGCAGATCAGATCAGCCATCAGATTATTAGAATCGATCAAGCAGGAAATAGCGATGTCGTTGCTGGAATCGGAGTGCCTGGATATACCGGTGATGGCGGACCGGCAACACAAGCGGAGCTGAATACGCCGGAAAATATCTTCGTAGATGATGACCAGCGGCTCTTCATCACAGACCGAAGCAATCACGCGGTCCGGATGGTGAATCTTCAGACGGGAGTGATATCTACGGTCGCAGGAAAGGGGTTCAGCGAAGCGTTGGGAGATGGCGGATTGGCCACCGACGCAAGGATCAGGGAGCCATCGGGCATCACGGTGGATGCCCTCGGGAACATCTATATCTCTGATGCTGGGAATCACAGGGTACGTCGGGTTGACGCAGAATCAGGCATCATCGAAACCGTGGCCGGCACAGGGTCCGACGGGTTCTCCGGAGACGGGGGTCCGGCCACCGAGGCTGACCTGAACTTTCCCTGGGGGCTTTTCCTCAGCGAGGAAGGCGACCTGTATATTGCAGAGTTTGGCGGCAACCGGGTAAGAAAAGTCGACACCTCGGGAAGAATTACCACGGTAGCCGGGAAAGGACCCTCTGGATTCGGCCTGTCAGGGTTCGATGGAGACGGTGGACCTGCCACACAGGCCAGCCTGAATAGCCCCTCAGGGGTGTTTCTCGACCAGACTGGTGAGCTCTACATCGTGGATTGGGGCAACAATCGAATTCGAAAAGTGGATCCCTCCGGACGAATTACAACAGTCGCCGGTAGCGGTCCCATTGGATTCGAAGAGGGATCAGCGGCTGGAGATGGCGGGCAGGCGACCGATGCAGAGTTGAGTGCGCCTTCAGGGATCTTCATTGACGCCTTCGGGAACCTGTTCATTGCCGACCAGCTCAATGACCGGGTTCGCGTGGTCGACAGCGCGGGCATCATTCGAACTTTCGCAGGCGGAGGGACACAGGGAAAGTCCCCATCGAACCCGGTCGATCATTTGCTCGTGGCGCAGGACGGTGCGCTCTGGCTGGGAACGCCAAACAGGGGCGTCTATGTCTTCAAAGAAGCGTCGGGCTGGAACAGGCATTCGAAGCCTGAGGGATTGCCGGCGCTCGAAATTCTGGCGATGCTCGAAACAGCGGATGGCAGGATCTGGGTGGGAACTTCAGAGGGGACCGTATTCTTCGACGGAGTATCCTGGCACGAAGCGGGAGCCCTCCAAGGTGTTCAGGCCGCTGCCTTCGCCGAAAGTGCGGACGGCACCCTGTGGGTGGTAGATTCATTCTCGCTGCTTGGCCAAATCCGTGGGGAGGACGAGTCGTTGGGTTTGCTCAGATTCGACCGGAACGGGGCGCAGCTGGAACCTCTCGAAGCGTTTACGAATGATACAGGTTTACCGGTCCCCCAGGATTTCCTGACTTCGTTGTATCGGGACCGGCAGGGCGGTATCTGGGTCGGCTCGGGTGCTTTCGCAGATCTGCCCCAGCTGGGCTTTGGCGGGGGCGTCGCCCGGTTCGACGGACAGAACTGGCAGCACTACGGAACTGAGCACGGGTTGGCCAGCAACAACATACAGACGATGTTCCAGGATTTTGATGGAACGATGTGGTTTGGCACACTCGACGCTGGCGTCAGCTCATTCCTCAGACCGTCAGTGCCGTTAGCGAACACCGAGATTTTAAGTGTTCCTGCAGGCGGTGTTTTGGGGGACAGCCGTTTCTTTTTCGCTTCCATAGGTCGCGAGATCGGCTTCGACGGACTTCCTCCGCTCTCCTACGCCATCACACCAGCTGGCAGGGTGCCCCTTCCGAACGAGTGGTCAAGATACGTGGGCGAAGTGACTGGGTTCGAGGTTACCGGTCTGACAAACGGGGAGTGGACCTATCACGTTCGGGCAAAGGACCAGTTCGGCAATGAAGAAGCTGAGCCGGCCGTGTTCCGCTTTAGGGTCGATGTGACCGCGCCCACGGTGGTGATCTCCAGCCCGCACAGGGAAGATGCCGTAAGTGGCACTGTGCAGATTCTGGGGTCGGTGTTCGATGCCTCGGTACCGTCGGATCTCAGAGGTTTCTCACTGGCTTATGCCAGGGAGGGTTCCTTGGAATGGCATAATATATTGAACCGGTCGCTGGATGGCGACGAAGGGTTCAGAACGGAGGACGAATTCCTCGGGGTCTGGAACACGGGGGAGATGCAGGAGCCGTTCGGGGACTACCTGTTGAGATTACAAGCGGAAGACGCGCTTGGCCACAAAAGCGAACACCAGATCGAAGAGGAAGTCGTGGCCGCCCTCAAAGACCTGAAATCCAGAGAGGGTGGCAGCGTAGCGAACGCTGATGGAACCGTTTCGCTTATGGTGCCACCAAATGGGCTGGCATCGGATGCAGCGGTACATATCGTGTTCCATCCGGCAGCCGATTTGCCGCCCCCTCCGGAGGGGGCGCTGGAAACCGGCATCGCCTATGAACTGGAACCAGATGAACTGATTTTCAACAAGCGGGCCACTCTGACCCTAGGATACGCTGGCGCAGGCATCCAGAAAGCGGCCGATCTTTCCATATTCGAAATAGATACGGAGAGTTGGAGAAGACTGGGTGGGACAGTGGATGAAATGGCTCAGAAGATTTCAGTCGGGATTGAGCGAGCAGGAACTTATGCCTTGTTCGACGCGCCCTTTGTCGGTGGGTCTGCGCGGGTATCCAATGTCGTCTGCCAGCCGCGAATTATTTCTCCCGGAGGCGGAGTGTACCCGGGGGTTACAGATGTGTCGTTTGAGCTAGGCATGCAGGCCGAGGTCGATGTGCGTGTGTATGGCATATCGGGAAATCTGGTTAAAGAGGTGCTGAAAAGAGGTCGGCTGAACGGTGGATTCAATACCGTGCACTGGAATGGTCGGGATAAGGATGAAAAGGTGGTGCGCGATGGCGTATACATCGTTGTGATCGAGTCGGGAGGAAAATCAGCCAGGAAGACGGTTGGGGTATTGAACCGGTGATGTCGCGGCTGGACACGGGACCGAAAGTCACCGCCTGGCGTTGTACTCGTGCGCGATTTTTTAGAAGATTCTGAGCTGTTTTTAAGATACAGGGGTACGGTTCATGAGAAATCTGATGCTTGTGTGGATTTGCGTGCTGGTCATCCTTTCAAGTTCGGCCTGGGCTCAATCGGATGGGAATCTCTTCGTGGGATCCAGACCATTGGCAATGGGAGGGGCATTCACCGCGGTGGCAGATGATGCCAACGCGATGTTCTACAACCCGGCCGGCCTGCAGCAGCTCAGACAGCACGAGGTTTCCTTTATGAACGCCGACCTTTTTGGGACCGGAATTCGTACGACGTATGCTGTCTATTCGTTTCCGATTTCACTGAATCAAGCGGTTGGCATCGACTGGCAGCACATTGGATTTGGAGATGGTGAACTGGGTTACAACCGGGATGTGATCAAGGTGGCATTCGCTCGCAGGCTGCTGCCGAAACTGTCTGTGGGTGCCGGGGTGAAGTACCTGCTTACGGATATGTCTCTTGATGGGCAATCTGTGGGCAAGGGTTCTGGTCTTGGCGTGGATCTCGGTGCAATGTATGCTGTCCGGCCAGGTCTGAAAATTGGAATCGGTGCACACGACGTGAGTGGAACAAAGGTGCAATACCAGGATGGAGGATCTGCGACTTTGCTGCCCCTGCTCTTCCGTGGCGGAGTGGCGTGGCAGGCAAGACAGGAGCTGCTCGTGGCTGCGGATCTTGACCGGAAGCTTCACATCGGGAGTGAGTACCGGCTGCGGAATGAACTGGTGCTTCGAGGTGGATTTTAGAAAGACTTGAAGACTTCTGATCCATTGGAGATGAATTTCGGGATAGGACTCAACTATAAGTCCTTTCGGTTCGATTTTACGCATTCACCCGGGAGGCGTGGATTGGGCCAAACCCAGCGTTACGGATTCTCGGCCTCCTTCGATCCCGCGTCGTCGGCCGTGCGAATCATCCGAGTCGAGGGTCAGGATCTATTCGCTTCCTATTACAGAACCTATGAAGGTCAAGATGTTGGGAGCATCCTGCTGCAGAACAAGTCGGACAAGTCGTTGGAGTGTCGACTAACCGTGTCGCTGCCTGGATATGAGGAGGTGCCATATCAGGAGACTGTTATTGTGCGAAAGGGAGGCAAGGCGCAGGAGGTCCCTCTACGGATTTCGCTTTCTCGTGATGTGCTCAGTTTGGCCAAGGATGTTGCGATTCCTGTTGAAGTGAAGGTGGAGTATTCGACTGGGACGAAGAAGCGGTCTGACAAGCAAAGTGCCAAGCTGGTTCTATATGGGAGAGGCGCGCTGTTGTGGGACGATATCGGACGGGCGGCTGCATTTGTGACGAGCCGCGATCCAGAGGTGGAGGCATTTGCAAGGCACGTGTCACACCAGGTGTCGAGCTATGCGAAGATAAGACGCATGGAACGCAACATCGTGCAGGCGGGCGCTGTCTTTGAGGCCCTTCGGACGTATGGCATCAAGTATCAGATCGATCCGAACAACCCCTACGCACAGGTGGTGGATGCAGATTGGCCATTCGACAACATCCAGTATCCAAGGGAGCTGCTCAAGAAGTGGACCGGTGACTGCGATGATTGTACCGTGCTATATTGCTCGCTTTTAGAGAATCTCGGGATCGCCACCGCCGTGGTGGATGTGCCGGGTCACATTTTCGCGATGTTCGATGTTGGAATAGATCCTGTGGACCGCTATCGCCTGGGTATTCCAGAGCACAAGATGGTCAGTTTTAAGGGGAAGCTGTGGATTCCGGTCGAGACTACCTTGTGGGGGAAGCCCTTTGAGGAGGTGTGGGAGGCGGGGCTCGAGCAGCTCAGATCTGTGGAAAACCTGGATAATCACGTTCGAATGGTGTCCGAGTCCTGGCTGAAGTATCCTCCTTCGGATCCACCATTTGAGTTTGAAATCGGCCAGGAGGTTGTTGGTGCGACCTGTGACAGTACCGATGTGGCCATTCGGAAGAATATGCTGGATGGCACCAAGCGGGAGTTCGTGATCCAGGAATATGCGAGCCAACTCGCGAGCCGAACGGATGACTCGGAGTTACAGTTTGAACTGGCCTATGTGTATCGGTCCATGAACATGGCTGAGGATGCCAGAACGCACGCGAGGAGGGCGGTGGAGTTGTCCGGAAATCTTGCGGAAGCGGAGACGTGTCTCGGCAACAGCTACTTTGTGGAGGGCAACCTGAAACAAGCGGTTGAGCATTATCAGAGGGCTACCGAAATCGATCCGAATGACCCCGGGTTGAAGGCCAATTTACAGCGCGCGATGAGGAAGCTTCTGGAAGAGGAAGGGAAACGTGTCAGGAAAGAATAGTGCACCAACCGACGTCACGGTTCTTTGCCCAAAATTTATGCGTAATGGCACGTGTTTTGTGCATTGAGTAAGGGCTCTGCGAGCAATCTCCTGCGCCCCTTCCATCTCTCCCCGCTATTCCTCAACAGCCTCCCAACGCGCCGGTCCAGGCGGTCGCATGTCCTCATATCGCTGTCTGGTCTCGCTGAAGTCCTCCGAACTTTTTACTTCGCTCTCGGGGTTTTTCGGGCTCTTGACGACGAAGTCAGCTTCGGGTGGGTAGCAGGCGATTTCGTGAACCGATCTCTCCGGATCGAACTGCTCCGGAAACTCTCCCACATTGTTCGGAATGTCTGCAGACTGATATCTCAGGTCCACACTCCAGCGAACGACATCGGTCGTGTTTTCGGTGGAGCAATGAGGTGTCCGGTTGGTTATCAACAGGACCCCGCCAAGTGGGACGGGCACCGAGATGCCTTCGCCGGACGGCATGTCTTCATCGGTGATGACGAGGTAGCCTCCAGGACCACCCGTGTGATGCCGGAAGATATCTGTTTTGTGCGCCCTGGGGAACACCTGGAGACATCCGTTCTCGGTGGTCGCCGCGACATGAGAAAAAAAGCAGGTGAGAATCAACTCCTGGTCGCAGTGCTGATGGAAGTAGCCGGAGTCCTGGTGCCAGGGGACCACACCTTTGGGCATTCCGGGTACCTTGGGGCGAATCCGGTAGACGGAAGAACCTACGATTTCCGGACCGAGGATCGATTCGATAGTACCCAGCAAACCTGGATGCGTGATTAAATCGAAGAGGCCCTTTCCACTGTGACCGCCACCTGCGCGACCGGTGATCGCCCGGATGATCTCCTGCGCCAACTCCGGTTTGTCCTGGTAGATCAGTCCGAGCCGGTGTTCGAAGGAGGTCCCGGCGTGTGTATCGTGCAGTTTGCCCGCCACGTGAAGGCGCTGCGCCTCGAGATTGACGATGTCATCGATCTCATTCCTGAGCGGTGCCAGGTCCTCGGGCGTAAAAACATCCGGGACCATCAGATATCCCTCTTGGTCGAAAAAGGACAGTTGTTCTTCTGAGAGCTTGCTCATAATACCTTTCCCCCGAGCATCACTAAAGTTTGCTACTTAGCCTGGATGTATCCCTGTTCCTTGAGTAGTTCGGCCATCAGAATGGCGCCACCGGCTGCGCCGCGCACGGTGTTGTGGCTAAGCGCAATGAACTTGTAGTCGAACACATTGTCTTCACGCAGTCGCCCGATTGTAACACCCATCCCTTTTCCTGCATCCCGGTCTGTCCTGGTCTGTGGCCGGTCATTTTCCTCATAGTAAGTCAGGAAGGGTTTTGGGGAAGAGGGGAGACTTGCCGCCTCGGGCGCGCCCTGGAACCCGGACCAGCGTTCAAGGATCTCTTCTTTGGTCGGTTTCTTGTCGAAGGAGACTGAAGTTGCTGCCATATGGCCGTCGCTCACCGGAACGCGAATACACTGCGCAGATATGGTGGGGCGACGAGCCTTTACAATTTCTCCTTTGACGATCTCGCCCCAAATCTTGAGCGGCTCCTCGATGCTTTTCTCTTCCTCACCGCCGATATAGGGGATGACGTTGTCGGCCATTTCCGGCCAACTGTCGAAGGTCTTCCCTGCGCCGGAGATCGCCTGGTAGGTGCACACCGAAGCGATCTTCGGACCAAACTCCTGGAGCGCGTGAAACGCTGGCACATAAGGTTGAATAGAACAGTTGGGTTTGACGGCCACGAAACCGGATCGCGTTCCAAGTCGCTTGCGTTGCGCGGGGATAACCTCCGCGTGCCCCGGGTTGATCTCCGGAATGATCATCGGTACATCCGGCGTCCACCGGTGCGCGCTGTTGTTGGAGGCAACCGGCGTCTCGGCTTTGGCGAACGCGTCTTCGAGATCTCTGATTTCGTCCTTCTCCATATCCAATGCAGAAAATACGAAGTCGACCTCGCTGGCAATGTCGTCGATCTCGTTGACATTCTTAACGGTGAGGTCAGCCACCGCAGCAGGTACATCGCCGGCATGCGTCCAGCGCCCTGTCACAGCATCCGCGTAACTCTTTCCGGCCGATCTCGGGCTCGCCGCCACAGATACCACCTCGAACCAGGGATGCGCATCTAGCAGGGAAACGAACCGCTGTCCCACCATCCCTGTTGCACCCAATACGCCAACCTTCAATCTGCCCATCTCAATGCTCCTTTTAAAGTTATCCGATCCAATATGGCAATTCGTTCTCACGTCCTATCAAATTTCCTCGGTCTCCATTGACTGCCCACACACCATTTCCGTGCCTACAAACCCGGTAGGAGCCGTCTCCTGATGGCGACGTCCATCACGCCTTCCTGCACCTCAACCGGTCTGCCCAACTTCCTTACTCTGGCCGGTCTCCCGTTTTTCTAATTCGGGAATTCGAACTCCCCATTCTTCCCTCCCAATCGTAGCCTTTGACTTCGCTCCTGCCTCTAAGGTCCACGGTCTACGGTCTACGGTCGCCTCTGCCTTTGCCTTTGCCTCTGTGGTCCGTGGTCCATCGTCCCTCGTAGCCTTTGACTTCGCTCCTGCCTCTAAGGTCCACCGTCCACCGTCCACGGTCTACGGTCGCCTTTGCCTCTGCCTCTGTGGTCCGTGGTCCCTCGTCCGCCGTCGCCTTTGCTTCTAAAACAAAAAAAGCCGACAACGCCAGGGTAATGGCATCGCCGACTGCGTTGGTTTCCGCAGACTGATCGATCCACAAGAGAGCGCTCCACAGGATTCCTCACTGTGACAGTCCAGAAGATGTTATCTCCTGGCCCAGCCCTTGTCCCGGCGGGGGACGTCAGGCTTCGGCAGGTGCTCCCTTTCATCTGCAGATCCGGATCCGCCATCCTCTGCAGACTAGTGATGAATACCTGCGCCTCAACCCTTGTACGTCGAAAAAGATATCCGTTTTCGAATATTTGTCAAGAAAAAGGACAAATTCCGCCTCCGCGGGATACGCGAATCTTGCCGTTGCGGTCCGTAGCCCGCCGTGGCCCCGGTCTTTGTCTCTACCGTCCACAGCCCACGGTCGCCTTTGCCTCTGCCTTTGCCGTTGTGGTCCGTGGTCTGTGGTCGCCTTTGCCTCTGCCTTTGCCCTTCACCCTCAAACCCGTTGACAGTCTGGAGGGTCTGATTTACTTTGAATTCCCATCTGAAATCTCGCATTGAGAGGTCTGGCCAATGAACGTTCTTGTGATTTGTGTAGACACCCTTCGACCCGATATCGTGGGTGAAGGCCTGAAACTGAGTCATATCAAGACCCCGCATCTGGACCGGTTGGCGGCTGAGAGTGTGGTCTTCGATCGGTGCTTTGCTGAGGGACTGCCTACGATTCCGGTGAGGAGGTGTGTGTTCACCGGGAGAAGGTCCTTCCCATGGCGATTCGAAACGCCGAACGAAGGTCTTCAGCCGGCCGAACATGGTTGGCATCCCATTCCGCACGAGATGGACACGCTTGCAGAACGATTTCACGATGCGGGTTATGCAACCGGGCTGGTTTCCGATGTCTATCATATGTTCAAACCGACGATGAACTTTACGAGAGGGTTCCTTTCCTGGCGTTTTATCCGTGGTCAAGAGAACGATCCCTATCGTTCAGGGCCGTTTTCGAGGATCGATCTTGCCCCGTACACACCCGATGGAGATGGAGATCCTGCGAGATATCCGGTGCTCGCGCAATATTTGCTGAATATGCTGGATCGCCAGGAGGGAGAAGAGAACTACCTGGCCGCGCAGGTGTTTCGCTCGGGCGCGCAATGGCTGGAAGACAATGCCTCGAATCGTCCGTTCTTTCTCTGGGTGGACAGCTTCAGTCCTCACGAGTTATGGGATCCGCCTCGACACTATGCGGATGCCTATTTCGCAGATCCATCGGTTAAAGATTATATCTACCCAATGGTACTGAACGGGGGTGATCCGTCCGAGCCGGAGGTCCAGCGAACGCGTGCGCTGTATATGGGATATGTGACTTTTGTGGACAGGTGGATCGGGCACCTGCTGGAAACACTCGATCGGTTGAATCTGGAAGAAGATACGGTGGTGATGTTTCTTTCGGATCACGGCACACAGATCTGGGACCGGGGGAAGTTTGGGAAAGGAGGCGATGACCTCTTTCCTTTCAATACCCGGCTCAACTGGTTTATACGTCATCCCGATGGGCCTGCAGGAAGACACACGGATGCCTGGGTTCAGAATCAGGATGTGACGACGACCCTGCTCGCGATGGCGGGTATTGAACACGAACCTCTGGACGGTGCCGACCTCTGGCCGATCGCCCTGGGAAAGTCGCCGGGAGCGCGTGATCATATCACCACCGGCTGGGCCCACAATATGAATGTGAGGGACGATCACCACAGTGTGCACTTCAAGGTTACGGACGCCAGCCCCGAACCTGTTGTTTTCGATTTGAAGGTGGATCCCGACGAAGAAACGCCGGTCACGAATCCGTCTGGCGATATCGTTGACCGCGCATTGGCCCGCGCTGCAGATGTGGTGGGACCCCTTCCAGTCAGCTTTACACAGTATGACCAGCGTCACGTCGGCCGCTCGATGCGTACGTTCGCCCCGGGGCGCTTTGGTGAATCTGACAGGACATAGAGTTGGAGAGGTAACCCTTGCCCGATCGGCTGGATCGGAGCAGGTTGTGATGAATTCAATCGGTCAATTCGACAGAGATTCTTGCGGTTCCAAATCAGATTCATTTCGATGACCCGGTCTTAACCGATCCTATCCAGGAAAGAACGAATGCGATCCTATCCTTTAGACCCTTGTGACTCACCCATTTCAGTTCTTGTTCGCCTGCAGGTGAGCCGATGAGTACCGCGCTTGATGGCATTCGTGTCCTCGATCTTTCCAGACACCTGGCGGGTCCTTACTGTTCAATGATGCTGGGAGATCTGGGAGCAGAGGTGATCAAGGTAGAGCGCCCCGGGGTGGGTGATGAGACGCGGCATTGGGGTCCGCCATTTCTCGATGGCGAATCGGCATACTACCTGTGCTGCAATCGCAACAAGAAGAGTCTGACACTCAATTTGAAGGACGAACGGGGTGTTCAAATTGCGCGGCAGCTGGCCGAGCAGAGCGATGTTTTGATAGAGAATTATCGAGGCGGCGTTCTGGACGAGATGGGATTGGGATTCGAACAGCTCAGAAAATTGAATCCCGGTTTGATCTATTGTTCAATCAGCGGGTTCGGTCACACAGGTCCCGATCGGGATCTGCCTGGATACGACTTTATTATTCAGGGACGTGGGGGATATATGTCCGTCACGGGAGAACGAGACGGGGCGCCCACAAAGGTGGGCGTTGCGTTTGTGGATCTCGCCACGGCCCTTTTTGCGTGCAACGGGATCCTTGCTGCCCTGTTCGCCAGAGAGAAGACAGGCGAAGGTCAGCATCTGGATATGGCGCTTCTGGATTCCATTGTGGCGATGCTTGCGAATATGGGTAGCAATTACCTGTGCTCCGGAGAGGTTCCCGAGCGATGGGGCAGTGCGGTGGCCAGTATTGTGCCCTATCAGGCGTTCGAGGCCAAAGATGGGTACCTGATTCTGGCGATTGGAAATGATAGTCAGTGGAAAAGATTCTGCGAGGCGGCCGGAAGAGGGGACCTGGGCGAGGACGATCGGTTCACGACGAACCCGAATCGGGTGACGCATAGAGAGGCGCTGGTGCCAATGCTGGAGCTGCTGCTCAGGGAGCGGACGGTGGCCGATTGGGTGACTCTGTGCAATCGTGCGGATGTGCCCGCCGGACCGGTGAATACGATAGACAAGGTGTTTTCGGATACCCAGCTTCAGGCAAGAAATATGGTCATACATCTGGAGCGAGTGGACGGGACGTTTGTGCCAATGGTGGGATCGCCGCTGAATCTCTCACAGACACCCGTCGCAATGCTTCTTCCGCCACCGCGCCTGGGCGAACATACGGACGAAATTCTGCGAGACATGCTGTCGCTCGAGGAAGAGGAGATCGCAGACTACAAGAACAATGCGGTAATTTGAGTTTCCCAATTCTCACAGGTTAGGCGGCAAGAAGCTGCCGGACAAAGCCTCCGCTTGATGATCGGCTCAAACGCTTATGCTACGATTGACCGGGCCCTTCCAGAACGCCATTAAGCTTTCCGTTTGTTCCAGTAGATCATACCTGTCACGACGGCCAGCAAGCACAGGTTCATGATCAAGAGCGCTCTCCTTAGCGTCGATAACTTCCCCTCGAGCACGATTTTGTGCTCACCTTCCGAAAGCCGCAGCGCAATGAACCTGCCCGCAGTCTGCATCGGGGTGACCCGCTCACCATCGACCGTGACTTCCAGGTTGGGATAGTAAGCGTAGGCCAGTCTCGCGAAGCAGTCCGCAGAGACATGAAGGTCCAATTCTACCCGCTGGTTCCAGACCTGGTGGCGCAAGATGTTCGCTTTTGGCGAGGTCCCCAGGTCCTCCTCGCCATCCGCATCCAGCAGCAGGATACGCTCGGACGTGCGGTTTCTTGAGTTGAATCCCATTGCGCGGACCATTTTCCTGAATGCGATCTGTGTCTCTGCTTCGCTCAGCGTAAGAACAGGATAGTCCCAGGGGCTGGTTCTGGAGGATACGATGACTGGTCTCACGTTCTGGAATTTGTAGTACAGAGATTCGACGAATTTGGGCTGGGGAATGAGGAGGTGCTGTGCGTTCAGTAGATGGACGCCTGCAAAGATGATGTCGGCGTCTTCTCTTTTCGAGAGATGATCAGATCTTGTGATGCCTTCGAAAATGCGGTTCATTTCCAGACGGAAAGGGTATCCGAAGGCCGATCCGGCAAGCGAGTGCCCCGGGTGGATATACAGGGAGTGCGGAATACTCGTGTTGATTTGCATCCAGGTGATGGCGTGGTTGGGGTAGTGACCACTTGTGGTATATACGATGCGGTGATTCGGGATCGGTTCGTCCAGCCGTGTGTTGAGTTCACCGTATTTCAGAGCCGGGGGAATGGCCGCGAACAGGGTACCGGATTCTCGATAGGGGTGCTGAAAAGTGGTGGGTCCCAGATCGACGAAGATGAACAGCAGGAGAAAAGTGAAGATGCGCGTGATGCCCCACTTTGTGCCCAGAGCCTTGTAGAGATACAGGCTGCCTGTTCCGGCGACAAGACTCAGGAAGAAGGAGACGAAGAGCAGATAGCGACCTGAGTTGAAGGCCTGAACCACCGGCAGGGAGCGCAGGATTGGCCAGTTGTGACCGGCCACGAGAATGCTGGACCCGAGCAGGCAGACGAGAGGTGCTCACCCGACGAGGTCGCGTACAGGTCGGTTTCGGACAACTGCGATGACGCCCGCAATCGAGATGAGGATGACCGAGATTCCCAGATAGCCACCGTGAAAATGGGGAAGCGCGCCGAAGAGACGGAGACGGTAGTTGGACCATAGGAAAACGTGACGCCACGTAGGATCCGGGAATCCCGGAAAAGACAGTCCTTTTGACAGGGTGGTGTATTCTCTCTCGAGATACATCGGCAGGAGGTGGTACGAGGCAAGTACGATTTCACCTAAGAATAGTCCCAGGGCATACAGGTGCGTTCGATCGGGAAAGTGACGAAAGTTGCCAGTCAACCGAATCAGAATGTAGAGTCCCAGAAAACCGGTAGCCCAGATGCGTAACCGGGATGGGTAAATGCGAGTGCAGCGAGCGTGAGGGCGCCGAAAGTCGCAGCGGATAGCGGGTTGGCTGTGTGACGAAGTCGTTCGAAGAAGTAGAATGGAAATGGGAGCAGCCCGTAGATAACGGAAAGCGGCAGCCTGCCCATCAAGAGCACTTGCTGGGTGTGCCAGAAGCAGGCAACGTAAGCAATTCCTGCGACAAAACCCGCTTGTCGCGAGCCAGTGAGCGAACGCGTGAAGAGATACATACCGATGCCCGAGACCACGTGTCCGGCGGCGAGTATAAAATTTACGGAGAAGAAGAAGTCTGTGAAGATCAGGTTGGCTGCGCCTACGAGGTAGAAGAAGAGAAAGCCGTAGAACTGAAGAAAAGGTGAGCCCATCGCCAGGAAGTTTGTCCAGATGGGGATCTCACCCAGGGCGAATGAGCGTGCGGCGATCCAGGCATAGGGAAGGTGATTGTTCGTGTCCGCCAACCAACTGGAATCGCCGCGGGAAAAATAGAATCGGACGAGCACCAGGCTGACAGCGGCGAGCAGCCAGAGCGTTCGGCGCTCCGATTCGAATATATAGTCGAAAAACCTGGTGAGTCTGGATCTGATGATTTCAAGGAGGATGAGCGAGATGGCCGTGGCAAGGATCAGGGCGGCAAGGAGGCCGTCGATCCAGGTTAGGGGAACATCTTGCTGGACGGCCTTCACGAACAGATTGAGGGCCTCATATCTCACGCCCGGTGACAGGACATTGAGCTTGTCCAGTGTATAGTATTGGAAACAGACAAGCAGAAATGTCATACTGGAGAGGAGCAAGATTACCAGGCGATTGCGGCCGGCCTGGTTCGCATCGGTTTGTTGGCGGGAGTCTTCCAAATCGATTTGTACGCCCGCTACATATAGGGCGAGTCCATTCGTGTCAAATGTTGAGAAGGGTGGCGATGGTTCCGCCGAGCACGGCTTGTTGATCCGTCTCGGAAATACCTGAGGCTTTGACTTTGGCGATGTCTGTCCGGATATAGGTCGCGAGATCCGGTGTGGGGTACGGTCCATCCGAGCCCCATATGACGCGGGAGGCACCGACGCGTTCTACGGCCTCCCGGATTTTCCAGAGCAGGATGACGCCGCTGATGTCCAGGTAGACGTTGTCGCACGCCTCTGCGATGGCGATGAACCGATCCATCAGGGGCTGATCGGTGCCCAGGTATCGGCCGAGGTGCGCGGCGATGATGCGTGTGTCTGGAAAGGATCTGGCCATCCGGTTCAGGTCTGCGTCACGACCGATGAAGTCGATCAAGCAGGGCACGCCGAGTTTTCCTGCGAGTTTGAGTACGGGGTCCGATACGTAATCGGCAAGGGTGCATTCCCCGCAGTGAATCTTGATGCCTTTGAATCCGCCGTTGACCACGGCATCTTCCAGGATGTCGAGGATGGGTCGTTCGGTGCTGGGTAGCGCGTAGGCATACGGTATGAGGCGATCGGGATATTGTGACTGTGCATCGGCTGCCATTTCGACGGCGGTCCAAGCTGTGGTACATATCGCGAATACAACCGACTTGTCAACACCCGATTCGTCCATCGATTCGATGATGGCTTCCGCAGTATACTCCGTTTTCTCCGCGTTTCCGTGTTTGAGATGTACGTGGCTGTCGATGATCATTGAGTTGGCTCTCATAGGGGGTAGACCTGCGGGCTTGATTCGATCTGTACAGAGTGGCGGGGCACTCTGTTCATTCTGGACTTATATTCCAAAAATAATAGTGATCACGAATTCATCATGAATCTGTAATGTGATATGCTTATCTTAAGGCGTCTCGGGTTCTGTCTTTTGCCCATTGTTTCAGGCGGTCCTGAGAGTACAACTATATCGAAATGCAGTCAAGAGGTATTGACCCAGAGGAAACCGGATGGCTGATTTGTCGGAAGAGGAGTTGGTGGAACGGATACGTCGCATACAGGCCGGGATCCGTGATCGCGTGATTTCACACATCGAAACGCAGAGTCTGGAAGACCTGTCGGTAGTGGCGGCCGAAACCGAGGGAGATACGATCTACGCAGTCGATCGTGTGAGCGAGGAGGTGCTGTGTGATCTCTTTCGGAAAGAGCTTGCAGAGGTGACTTCTTTCGTGTTGATCGGGGAGGGATTAGATGAATCTGGTCAGGTGTTCCCTGAGGGGACGGATCCTGGCGATGCCAAATACAGAGTGATTGTCGATCCTATCGATGGCACACGGGGACTGATGTATGACAAGCGATCCGCCTGGGTGCTCACGGGGGTTGCGCCGAACAGAGGGGAGAAGACTTCGCTTTCTGATATCACTGTGGCGGTTCAGACGGAGATTCCCACGCAGAAGCAGTTTCGCGCAGACATTTTGTGGGCGGTGAAGGGGAAGGGGGCGGGCGCTGAAGGTTATAATCGGCTAGACGGAACCTCCGGGCCCTTGTCGCTGAAGCCCTCCGGGGCGGATACGATCGAACACGGGTTCGCAATGCTGTCCAGGTTTTTTCCCGGCGCAAAGGATGTGCTGGGTCAGGTGGAAGAGGCCCTCGTGGAAGCGCTGATCGGTCCGGTACAGCCAGGCAAGGCACGACTCTTCGAAGATCAGTATATCTGCAGCGGGGGGCAGTTTTACGAGTTGGTGGCGGGACACGACAGGTTCAATGCGGATCTGAGACCGAATCTGGAACGGGTGATTCGATCGCGCGGTCACAGTCTGGGAATATGCTGCCATCCTTATGATGTGTGTACGGAGTTGATCGCTCGGGAGATGGGGGTAATCATCACGGATCCGGAAGGACAGGCGCTAGATTCGCCGCTGGATACCACGAGTCCCGTTGCGTGGGTAGGGTATGCCAACACCACCTTGCGTGAGCAGATAGAGCCAGTCCTTCAGCGCGTGTTGAAAGAGTACGATCTGCTGTGACAGAGCGCAAAGAAACGGCCCGGTGTGATTGCCGGGCCGTTCGATCATAGGCATAAAGTCTTCAATTGGCTGCTGCTGCCTTCTTAATCCTCTGACATTATCGTTTTGAGTGGTTGGGTTACCTCATACGACCTTCCTGCCTGCTCCTTCCTACGAGTGATCCGTCGTCAGCGCCCTGGTGATGGCCCTGCTCAGATCTCTGGAAGCCATCGGCTTCAGGAGATAATCTCCAAATCCGACCTCCGAAGCTCTCTCCGGTGAGATTGCAGATCCGAACCCTGTGAGCAAGATCAGCGGGACATCCGGTCGAATGTCTTTGACGCGTTCCGCCAGGTCCGTACCGGTCATATTTGGCATAAAGTAGTCCGTGATGATGACCTGATACCGGTCGGGCTGATTCTTAAACTCCTCGAGCGCGTCCTTGCTGCTCGTTTTGATGACCACTTCGTAGCCTAATCGCTCGAGCATTTCCTTGCCCATTTTGGCCAGATCTTCCTCGTCGTCAACGAACAGGATGCAGGGTTTGCCACCGTCACCCAGGGTTTGAGTCTGGGTAGCCTCTGGGACAGGCTGGTCCTCACAGACGGGAAGGAATACGGTAAAGATGGTTCCCTTACCCTCTTCGCTCTCCACCGTAATGGATCCGCCCAGTCCGTTGATGATGCGCTGTACCATCGCAAGTCCCAGACCGGTTCCCTCACCCTCGGGTTTTGTGGTGTAAAAGGCGTCGAATATGTTTGTGAGTTTGCCCGATGGGATGCCGGATCCCGTATCGCTCACCTGCAGCTTTACATGTTCGCCAGGCAGCAAGTCGTGATACTGGGTAAAGGAATAGGGGAGGTCGACCCTTTTTAGCTTTACGCTCAGGGTGCCACCCGATTCACGCATCGCGTATCCCGCGTTCAGGCAGAGATTCAGGAGCAGCTGGTGAATTTCTGACAGATCTGCGGATACCGACCCGGTTTCCGGGTCCAGTTCTTGTTCAATATTCACCGTTCTGGGTACCGAAGCACGGACCAGGTGCAAGGAGTCCGTTATGAGGGGAACGATTCGGATGGGCTTCCGTTCAACTGTGCTGCCGCGACTCACCGCGAGCAGTTGCTGCAAGAGGTCCTTTGCCCTGTATCCGGCCTTGAGTGCTTCTTCGATATTGTATCGCGTGCGGCTGCCTTCCAGGGTATTATCCCTGGCCATTTCACTGTATCCCAGCACGATAGATACGATGTTGTTGAAGTCGTGTGCGATTCCACTGGTGAGCTGCCCCAGCGTTTCCAGACGTTGTGCCTCACCAAGCCGTGCTTCCAACCTGAGTCGCTCTGCCTTTCGCGCCCTTTTCTGGATGAATCGCACCAGTGCGTAGATGCCACCGATGGCTGCAAGGGCAATGAGCGAGTATGTGATCATGCTTGGTTCTCCGCTTCCAATTCAAATGGATGAAATCCATTCCCGAACAAATCGGCAGTCTGCCTAACCTCTAGATATTTTGGATCATTGCCGCCAATACCAAACGTACACGGGTATTGCACATACCGTGCCTGAATCCACACCTGGAGAATATGATATGCAAGGATAATAAAAACAATTATTTGGGACGTGATCAAAGATGAACCAGGAGAGGGCTCAAATCAGCCAATTGGTGGATATGACGCAAATAATCTGGTCCATTTGCACCAATTGGGCAATCAGGGGAAGCAGTGAGGAAGGGTAAGGGCAAACCAGTGGGGCTGGTCACTCCATCATATACTTCTTTTCCTTGTATTCGATACTGATGATCTCCTTGGGTGAAGCTCCCGGAATGACTTTGAAGATCAGTCCCGGGATTCCCAACAGCTTGCTCGCGATGATGCCGGCTTGTTTGGCGTTCAGGAGGCGGGCCCTGACCTCCTGGCCTACTGCAACGAAGATAATGGGTCGAGTGCGGATCGAGAATTGCCGGATGGTGTCCTGGCCGTCAAAATGATTGAAGATGATCTCGTGATCCGTTGTGATCAATTCCCCCTTCATTCAATTGTTGTAGCCGGGAACGCCGCCTAGATATTCGATGTCGGTGATCGACTGGGCGTAAACGCTGATCGGAACACAGAGGGTCAGCATCCAGATGATCAGAATGGATTTGATAGGTTTCATCCAGGCTCCTGTTTCTGCCGAAGGCGAGGGAACTTGCTTGCAAGTTCTAATAGAATATAAGAGTTACTCGATACTTGTAAATCTCAAAGGCGGAATGCCTGAACCCATCTTTTTCCAGGTGAACGGCCCATTCTTTTTCTCTTGACCACGACCGGATCTCGGATCACTATTGTTGTGATGGTACACGGTGAGTCCATACCCTTCCGCTGGAGGAGAATATGTCCGATCCATTTCAACCAATCGATCTGAGCACTTACTGGAACGCAAATTCGGAAAATGTGAAATCCCGTGACGGATTCCTGTGGCCGGCGCCAGAAGAGGACCCAAACCGGACACCTCTGACTCATTTGCCTGGTGGATCGTCCCTATTCTGGGGTGTTCCTTTCGAGCTTGCCGATCGGGAGGTGGAGCCTTCAGCAAATTCCTTCATCGAGGTTGTGAAGGGCGGATCCCTTTCTGACAGCGTCAAGGTGGAGATTGGGTCGAAAGCAAAGAGAGTGCTCTTTGCCCATCTCTGCGCTTCCGTTGAAAATGGCCCGACGATCGAGGGTACAGGCGAGGATATCGGATCTTACAAGATTATGTTTGATGACGGATCTGTGGTCGAGCAGGAGCTTCGCCGCCGCTTCGAGATTCACGATGTGACCGTGCCCTGGGGACATCATCCGTTTCTGTGCAGGGCCTGCAGCGAGTTTCTGGCCGTTCCACTCGACGACAGGTCCATACCGTATGGTCCGGCCCAGGTGGGCGTGAAGTCGAACAGCAGTGACCTGGCAGGCTGGTGGTTGTACGACTGGGAGAATCCCTCACCAGATAAGGGCATTGCCAGCATCGAGGTGTGCGCATCCGGAAACACGCCAATCCTTCTTGGAGCCATCACCCTGTGTCACGAAGCGAAAGATCCCTTCGCCTGGCCGCCAAGAGAAGATGTGGCGCTTTCGATCGATGGGGATCCAGGTGACTCTGTTGTTGTGGAGATGACGCGAGGCGTTGTGGCCAGACAGGATGCGCTATTCGTCCCGGACAAAGATTTTACGACCACAGAGGAAACGGGTTGGGGAAGAGGGGGGCAGACGGTCAAGAAGGGGCAGTATCTAGAAATTCACGGATCGCCGGAAGGAACGCTCGAGATTCAGGCAGGAGATGGAAAAGGATCTGTGAGATGGGGAGATGTGCTCGAGAACAAGACGGCTTCGGATGGTCCGGTTAAGGTTTCACTCGTTTCTCCCAAAGGGAAGCAGTGGGTTCACGTCCGGGTCACCGATGAAGATACAGGTCAACCCGTGGGCACACGGATTCATTTCAGATCGCCACAGGGCGCTTACTTTGCCCCGCACGGCCATCAGGCGGATGTGAATATCGCCTGGTTCGAGGATATGGGGGGGGACTGCAAGGTGCGGGGAACCCCGTATGCGTATATCGACGGCAAGTGCCAGATCGAGTTGCCCATCGGTCAGGTCTATGTGGAGGTGGTGAGAGGGTTCGAATACGTCCCGGTGAGGAAGACTGTGGAGATCAAACCGGGGCAGAAGGATTTGTCTTTGAAGATCAAGCGGTCGATCGATATGAAGTCCAGGCAATTCTATTCGGGGGACACACACGTCCATTTCCTGTCCGCCCAGTCGAGTCACCTGGAAGCGGAGGCAGAGGATCTGAATGTGGTGAATCTCCTGGCGAGTCAGTGGGGTCGGCTGTTCACGAGCTGGGAGGAATTCACCGGTGGACTGTCGCCGACCAGCAGTGAGAATCACAAGATCTGGGTGAGCCAGGAGAATCGGCAGCACGTGTTGGGCCATATCAGTCTCCTTGGACTCAAGGATCTCGTCGCGCCGATCTGTACCGGGGGGCCTCAGGAGGATTGGGTCGGAGGCGAGGTGCAGGTGTTGATGGCCGATTGGGCCGAGGAGTGCAGGCGTCAGGGTGGTCTGGTGATTATGCCGCATATGCCGCTTCCGGATTTCGAGAACGCGGCCAACATCGTCCTTGGCCACGCAGATGGTGCGGAGATGTGCTGGGTGTGGCAGGGCGAGCAGATCGGCTCGGCAGAGAAGGGCTACTATCGATGGCTCAATACGGGACAGAAACTCCCGATCGTGGGTGGAACCGACAAGATGTCCAATGGACGGATCCTGGGCGGATCCAGGACATATGCAAAGCTTTCGGATGATGAAGGGTTCACGTACGACAATTGGTGCCAGGCGGTGAGACGGGGAACGACTTTCGCAAGCACAGGAGCGATGATAGATCTCTGGGCCGAAGGTACGCAGATGGGCGGAGATATCGATCTGAAGGGAAATGGGGGCACAGTTGAAGTCGTGGCGACGGCTGAGAGTGTGTGGCCGCTGAGCGGCGTGGAGTTGATCGTCAATGGTCGCAGTGTCGCAAGGGAGAAAGTAGATGGCGACGGACGTGTGGTGACGATCAAGTTCGATCTTAAGGCCGAGAAGTCCTGCTGGATCGCTGCACGCTGCTGGGGAGAGCATTTGACGGACGCGGGACCTGTGATGGCGCATTCATCTCCGGTCTACATCAATGTGGGCGGTTCCCGCGCATACGAAGCGACCGACGGAGAGTATCTCTTGACGCATATGGAAGGCGGGATCGCCTGGGCGGAAAAAATCGGCGTGTTCAGAAATGAGGATGTTCGGTCCAGGCTGATTGCATTGTTCACGGAGGCGCAGGAGGAGTTGAAACGCCGCGCATTGAGCTGACGGATGTTTTCAGGAATAGAGCAGGGGAGACGACAATGAACGGAAAATTGGGATACTGCACGTTGCGATGGAAAGAACCCGATCTCGAGCCCGCGCTGGAGACACTCAAGGCGTCCGGGTGGGACGGTTGGGAGGGGCGGCTGCCGCTGGATTGGCTCGGACCCGTTTCCAGGTTGAGGAGGATCTGCGAGAATACGGGTATGCCGATGTCAGTCTACACGGCAGCAGGTACTCCGGATATACGCGAATGGTCCAATGTGGAACGCAACAGGCGCCGTATCGAATACGCGGCGGAACTCGGGTGCGACTGTTTCATGTTTATGACGGGGCGAAAACCGGATGATCGCGCAGTGACACACGACGATCTCGCTGCAGCTGCCGAGGGCGCAGAGGCCTGGGCGGATTACGCTTCCGAATTCGGTCTCGAACTCAGCTACCATATTCACACGAACACGCTGGTGGATTCGATCGAGGACTGGAAGTTCTACATGTCGAAGCTGGAGAAGGCGAAGCTCTGTATCGATGTCTCACACGCTCAGTTGTGGGGGTACGATCCTCAGGATTCGCTAAAAGATTTCCAGAGCCAGTTGAACTACGTGCATCTCCAGGATTACACGTCCACCTCAAGGGATGAAGAGGGTCGTTACCTTCCCGTATGGTGCGATGTGGGTTTGGGTAAGGATGTGGATTTCAAGGGGATTCGAGAGACCCTTACCGATATGGACTTTAACCGCTGGGTCACAAGCTGTCCCGGCGAACCCATTCCCGGCGCTGAAGATGCCATCAGCGAAGCGAAGAGAAGCAAGAAGACGTGTGATTATCTCAGAAGTATTGGGTATTGATTTTGGTTCTTGGCTCCCCGCCTTGAACAGGACCTGCAAATCGTCCGGCTTGACGCGTTCCTCGAGGGCTCTACCTGGGCCTTGGGGACACGTGGGATTGTTTTTGGCTCTTCCTTCCGTGCAACCCTGTCGACACCTTGGCTCATTACTCGCGATCAACCTGGAATGAGATTGCCCAGATAAGCGTCGTGTCAGCGGGTTCCCCCGATGACATACGTATCCCCTCACACTTCCCTGATATGTTGTCTCCAGTCTTAAGCAGATGAAGATTAAGAATCTCGTCCTCAATTTGGCCTGAGGCAAAAATAGAATCCGCTTCGAGGCTGAATTGTGCGGAAAAGCCGACGGCCAGATTACGACGATTCCGGTGGGGAATTGATATCACCTGTTCGGTGTAGTCCTCTGCAAGGAATGACAGGGAATATTCAGGTCCTCGGAGTCTTGTCAGGGGAGACTCCACCTAGATTGTAAGCACAATGAGTCTCTCAGGGAGTGACTCTCCGCTTTCCCCAAGGCCACCGGTCATAACTACCCTTATTCACCGCTTCCCACCTCTTGACCGCTCTTAGGAAAAGGAAGAAACATACGGGTTGATTTCTGGTAGTTTTGATAATCCTCGCCAATAGCTGCTACCAAATCTCGTTCCTCGAGCTGCAGGGAAATTAAAATAAAACCGGTGGTTGCCAGCGCAAATATCAGGTGGCCGACAGTCATTACGGGAGTCGCCCAAAACGCAATTATGAAACCCGCCATGACCGGGTGGCGGATGAACTTGTAAAGTCCGGATGTCTTAAATTCCACGTGTTTGAGTTCCTCACCACGCAGGTTCAGATAAACCTGGCGCAGGCCGAAAAGATCGAAATGGTTGATCATGAAAGTGGAAAGGAGCACGATTACCCAGCCGATCCAGAAGAGCGCCTGCAAAATGAGGTAGCCAGCGGGATGCTCCACGTTCCAGATCAGACCAGGCATGGGTCGCCACTCCCAAAAAAGGAGGATCAATATCAGGCTGGAGAATAGAACAAAGGTACTGCGTCCGACTGAAATGGGGACGATTTTCGTCCACCACTCTTTGAATTTGACTCGAGCCATTATCATGTGTTGTACTGCGAAAAGTCCAAGCAAAGCGGCGTTAATAAGCAAGGCCATGCCGAAGGATGCCTCCGCACCACCCGCATCGATTGTTCTGGGCAAAATCAGGTTGCCTACAAAGCCGATGGCAGCCAAAAATGAAACAAGAAAGATTACATAACTGATCACACCATATAGAAAAGCTATTATCCTGCCCATTGCAGTTTCCCTCCATTATGTCTCTATGAGCCTAGCCTTGCGGCTGGACGTTATCGGTCTAAACGATCCCTCTAATCTCCGCGTAGACCGTGTTGACAACACTTAGCCGTGCGTTGTTGTCTCTTATCTTCTGGCTCAACGATTCCAGCAGATTCTTGTAAATGTTGAATGCCATATCGATGTCTTGCTACATAAGCACACCGAACCGGATTTTCCTGATCGAGAGAAGTGTGGCCTCCTCACTAAATTTAAGAGTGGCAGAGGGAGGCTCTCAGGTAATCACCCCCACCTCTCCCAGGATCTCCACAGGTTTGATATGAGCCAACTCAACGCCTGTGCCTATTGCCACCAACTCGCCAGAAAGCAAAATGAAAATTGAGTTACTGTTTTCGCCTTCCTTACAGACCAGTTTGTCCTGCCGGATGTTTCCATCTTCCCCGCACACAGGACCTTTTACACTTGCAAGGGCAGCGAGGCCCTGAAAGATGGAGATTTTCTCTGCGATCGCCAACCTCCAGGATCTTCGCCACTTCGCCGGCTCTCTTCGAGGATCTGATTACGGACAGCCGGACAACATCGACCGAAGCCAGCGCCGCGGTCCGCCCCTGTGCCTGGGCAGCGGCCAATCCGGCCTGAGTCCGCTCGCGCATCTTTGCCCAGTGTAGCAGGGATATCCCTCCGCCTGGGGACTCCCTCCAAACTTACTCATTGAATCCTCTTTATGAACGGCTATCTATACACTTAGTCTTTTGATATAGTTTATTCTATTTGAGATTTTCCGGTAAGGTTGTGTTTCAGTGCGGAATAGGCGTGTGATTGAGCACGCGGGAATACTTTCTGGCGGGACAATCATCCCACCAATGACCGATTGAGGGACACCTTCGAGTTACTCCTGGCCATCAGAGAGGGCCGAGTCTATGCGACTCTGGAGGCTATTTGCAAGGCGGGAAAGCCTGCGACGGTGAGGAAGCCGGAGAAGTTCAGGATGGGGGAGTAGGCAATCGGAACTGTACATTTTTTCACCTATCTGGCTGAGCGATGGAAATGACTTCAAACAAATTCATAAAATGGGTTCTTGTTGAGTTACAAATAGCCATAGATTGCACATCTGTGTGATTGAATTGTGTGGGGATTGTTTGTAAATTACATGAAGTAGGTTGGCCGGGCCTGTCCAAATTCCGGCGCAATACTACAGAATAAGGGACCCAACTGTATAGGGGCCCATTTTTGTTTCCCAATGGGTGTCCCGGGGGCACATTCCTGGTCTTGGGAATTTTTATACAAAGAGGGTTAGAATATGAAGTCGAGCATTTTAATCGTGGATGACGACCCTGAAGTTAGGGAAATGTTGTGTGCCGCACTTGACCCACACTACAACATTCTCGAGGCGGATAACGGAATGTCAGGGCTGTCGGAAGTTCTGCTGAGCGAACAGCACATTGACCTGATAATCACAGACCTGAGAATGCCACGTAAAGACGGAATTGAATTTGTTGAGGAACTGCCGACAGCAATCCCTTTTTTAGTCATTTCAGGATTCATCAATGATACTGAATTCGCTGAAAGGCTGAAAAAGCTCAATCCCGCCGCTGTCTTGGAGAAACCATTCAGATTAGCAGCTCTGAAGGAAACGGTTTCTTCTTGCCTCAATTCCTCTTCCTCTGATCCCAATACAGGCGCACGGATCCTGGTGATTGAGGATGAAGAGCCCATTCGAAAAGTGTTACAGAAGATGCTTGAGAAGGAGGGCTACGAGGTTCTGGAAGCCGAGAATGGCGAGGCAGGATTGAAACTCTTTCGAGAGAATCCGACTGAGGTGGTTATAACGGATATGTTCATGCCGGTCAAAAGTGGGCTTGAGGTCATTCAGGAACTCAGAAGAGATTTCCCAGAGGTTAAGATCATCGGGATATCTGCTTTTGGCATCAGGGAAGAGCCGGATATGGTGTCACTTGCTGAGAGATATGGGGCAATTGTTGCATTCGAAAAGCCGTTTAGCCAAGAACAGATCCTGGGAGCGGTGAGATCGCTTCTGGAAGATTGACATCCTATCATTATAGATGCTGTAGGTAGCAGGTAAAAGACAAATAGAGGTGGAGCAGTGGCCCGGATCCTGGTCATTGACGATGATCATCTTATGCGGGAGTTCTTCCACGATCTTCTGGAGCGTGAGGGATTTGAAATTACTGAGGCCTTCGATGGTGAGGAGGGTGTCCAGTCATATTTCGCCAATCCAGCGGACTTGGTGATCACGGATATTCTGATGCCGGAGAATGAAGGTCTGGAGATAATCCGTGAACTGCTTGCCATATCCCAAGGTTAAGATCATAGCCATCTCAGGCAGTGGTAAGAAGTTCCAGACTATGGTCAAGGACCTTGGTGCGCCTGCGGCCCTTGAGAAGCCGTTTCACCTGAACGAAATGCTGGAGGCTGTGGCGGCCGCTGTCGGCTGATGGGGGCACGAGGATAGAGGGTTGCCTCTGGCAGGTGATTTATCTCTTGATGTAGATACGGGAGTTAGGATATGGACAAACAGAAATACAACATGAACAAGATCATTCAGAAGATCGAGGCATTCAAGGGTCTCGACATTGCAGAAATCCCAAGTATTCTGGGGATGTGCCATCTTCAGTCTTACAAGGCCAACCACAGGATTTACTCAGAAGGTGAGATGAGCAGGGACATGCTGATCCTGCTCCAAGGAGAATTGGTGGTCGCGAGCAAGTCCGGAGAGGTACTTGGAAAGATACCCTCGGGTGCATCTACAGGCGAGATGGGGTTATTCACGAAACGCCCAAGGTCGGCTAATGTCACTGCCGTTGTGGATTCATCCTGCCTTATTTTGCCCAGAGATGAGTTGTTCAGGTTACTGGAAGCTACGCCCAATCTGTACATCAAGATGCTCCATAATATTCTGAACGAGGTCTGCGATCGGCTAACGGAAACGGGAGTTCACCTGGAAGAGTATGCCAACAAGATCGGTGTAATGGAAGACGAGAGAGAATCCGATCTACGGGAAGATGAGAATACCTCAGAGGAAGTAGATCATGAATAGGTTCGCTGCAGGAGAAGTCTGATGGCAAACATACTTGTGAGCGATGACGAAGAGATGGTACATGAAGTGCTTCGTATGGCCTTGCAGCTTGCGGGACATGAGGTGATGCAAGCTGCCAACGGGGAAGAGGGAGTTCACTCATATCGTCAGACTCCTGTCGACCTTGTTATCACCGATCTCAGAATGTCCCCCAAAGATGGCCTGGAAGTGATTCGGGAACTCAAGCGTGATTTCAGTGAAGTCTAAATCATAGCCATTACTGGCTTTAGTATCGAGGGTCTTAACGCCGCCAGGGATCTGGGCGCTGCCCATACCTTCAAAAAGCCCGTGCATATGCAAGAGCTTATAGAAAAGGTCGCAGACATTGTTGGGCACACCGAATGAATGAGTGTATCAAACCCTGCACCTGTCGTACAAGATTCCCAGCGTTGAGAATTTTGGAGCAACGTCTGAAGTGCCCACCAGGGCGGGAGCGGCTCAACGGATAGGATGTTTTCGGCCAGCGGGAAGCAGGTGGGCAACAAAGAAGGCCCTCTGAAACGACTCCAGAGGGCCTTGCTAATCGTATATTTGCAACTGAACTATACAAATACGTCGCTTGTTTCACCCCGGATAATGGTCACCTGTCCGGCCTCTTCGAGTTGCCTTACCGTTTGTACAATGCGCAGCTGGACGTCTTCCACATCACTCATGCGAACCGGGCCAGAGAATTCCATTTCTTCCCTGAGCATCGTCCCAACACGTTCGGACATATTCCCGAGAATGCGCTCCTGCATCTCCTCGCTGCCACCCTTCAACGCCACGGCGAGATCCTTTGAGTCTACCTCGCGCAGGATCATCTGGATTTCGCGATCTGTGAGTTTTTGGATGTCGTCGAAGACGAACATCTGGTTGCGCACCTCTTCCGCCAATTCCGGATCTTGCGCATCCAGGCGCTCCAGCACGGCCTTCTCCGTAGAACGTCCGGTGCGGTTGAGGATCTCTGCCACTGCCTTGGGGCCGCCGATCTCGGTGACCTGACCGGCCAGGATAGCCTGGAGTTCCGTAGCCAATGTATCCTCGAGTTCACGGAGGACCTGAGGAGAGATGTTCTCCATCTGGGCGATGCGGAAGGCGACATCCGCTTGTGTTTCTTCTGGCAGACCGTTGACCACGCCGGCAGACTGAGAAGGTTCGAGCTGCGATAGGATAAGGGCGATGGTCTGAGGGTGTTCTTTGGCAAGGAAGGGGATGATCTGGTTGGGATCCACATTGCGGAGCATGTAAAAGCCGCTTGAGGTAGTGCTGGTCACCCGATCCAGAAGGCCCTGGGCTTTTCTGGGCCCAAGCGCTTTTTCCAGTGCGCCACGGGCGAAATCCATACCGCCCTGGGAGACGTACTTGCCCGCGATGAGGAGCTGCTCGAATTCCTCGAGGACATCATCTTCCTGCTCAGTTGTAACCACATCGAGTTCGGCAATGGACTGAGCGATCTGCTCGATCTCCATGTCCGAAAGGTATTTCATGACCTCTGCGGTGGTTTCCTGACCAAGAGCGATCATCAGAATAGCCACTTTTGTCCGTGCTGGGACTTCGTCGCCACCATCTTCTTCATCGGGCATGGCTTGTTCCTTCGCTTCAAAGGTTCAGGGGGTAAAACATGTATATCGACAAGAATGGGAGCAAATTACACAAAATAAAAGAATACGCAAATCAATTCGAACTGGCCATGCACCGCAAAATAGGACGTGTCCTATCATCTACGGTTGGTACGAAGTGGATAGTTTCTCGTTTAGCCTTTCATGTTATTCTGGGAAGATGAACTACTCTTGAATGAGGCAAATCCAGATGAATGGTTTCGATCTTCCTGCCAACGATAAATTGAGGGAGACCACTGAGGTTTCGCCTGGCATCAGAAAAGGTCGAGTCTATCCAACCAAGCAGGTCATCTGAGAAGCGGGCAATCCGGTAAGAGCGGGGAAGACGGAGACGTTTGGGGGGCGAGGCTTGTTATACCGGCATTCGGATGATGAAGGATAAAAGACTGAAGATTTCAGGCTGATGGAGGCTGTAACTCTGGCTCGTTTAACACTTGATCTAGTGAGACTCGGCCAGACTCAACAGCCTGGATAGCGCGCAGAACGTGTCAGTCTGATCGTATCCTCCGGGAGATGTCGCGATCCGTCGGGCGAACCGTCGACTGAGGCGGAAGTGTGGGAGGTTGACAAACCCGTAGGCGTTGCACTATCTTGGCAAGTAGTTAACCTCCCATCGGGGGATTTTCGGGATGGCGCTGAGGGCGCACTTAATGGGTAGTTTTTTTCATTTTCATTTTGGCCTGACCCATGTGGACCAACTCGGGCCTAAGCCAGGTTCTGCAATTGCTGGCGACTACACGCGTCACTTGACCACGTGTCGCCGGCCATAGTCGAGAAGTCAAGAGTTATGAAAGCGGCTTAAGCCTCTGTCCGTTTTTCCGGAATCATATCAACCGGGCACGAGGTCCAAAGCAAGACAGTGATCGCAGCTCACCCAGACACGAGGAGAATCAGAGATGGCTGACAAGGGGCAGAAGGACAAGGATAAGCGGGACAAACAGAAGAAGGCCAAACACACTTTGAAGGAGAAACGGAAGCTGAAGAAAGAAAAGAAGAAACCGGCAACCATTGGGCTTGGAAAGTGATGGTCGGAGACCGACCGCACTCAGTTCGACCCGTCTGGTGCACTCGCCAATTGTGGGGTCCAATGCCGGACACAATCTGAGACATTGACTGGAAGAAGGGTCAGAGCGTAGGGTTCCAACACCCACTGAGCAGACTTCGACCGGGATGAGATCATTGGATCTCTCCCGGTTTTTCTGTGCGAGGAATGAAGCGGGCAAAAATAGTGTAGTATGGAATCTGATCCCATTCTAAATCGTGTGGAATATTGGACGTCGAGAAAACGGTAGGTTCCGAGGGGAACTGGTTAGCCGGTCCACTCCGCTCTTCTTGTAGTCCAGCGTCAACCCTCTTCTCGGCCCATCAGCACCTCTCGTCCGCAGGAACCCACTTCCGATCGTTCGCGCCACGGTATACCGATTTGGGCCTGATGATCTGATCCAGCGCCTTCTGCTCGAAACAGTGAGCCGTCCAACCTGCAACTCGACCGAGTGCGAATGTCGGCGTGAACAGCTCCGTCGGCAGTTCCAACCCGTGCAGCAGTAACGCCGTATAGAACTCGACATTGGTTTGAAGATTGCGGCCGGGTTTGTACGCTTCCAACAATTCAACCGCCTTCCGTTCAACCTCCATAGCGAGTTCATATAGATCCCTGTCTCCTCCGGATTCGTAGAACCGCCTGGCCGCTTCGGCCAGTACATCGGCACGGGGATCTCTCACCTTATAGACCGCGTGACCGAATCCCATCAGTCGTTCCCCGCGTTCCAGCTTTGCCCTCAGGTAGGGCTCGATATTTTCCTTCTTCCCGATTTCTAACACCATGTCCAGTGCAGGGCCGGGAGCACCTCCATGAAGCGGACCCTTCAGTGCGCCCAGGGCGCCTGTTATTGATGAAATCATGTCCGATCGGGTGGAGGTGATGACCCTCGCGGTGAAGGTGGACGCGTTAAGACCGTGATCCACAATGGTGTTCAGATAGGTTTCCATTGCTCTACTGCGCTGATGGCCGGGAGGCTCACCGGTGAGCATGTAGAGATAGTTCGCTGCGTGCCCCAAGTCCGGATCGGGGTCCACGGGTGCGTTTCCACCTTTGAGACGCCAGTAGGCCGCCGCGATGGTCGGCAGGGCGGACACCAGTCTGAGCGCATCATCGCGGGACGAATCAGTCGATTCCGCTTGGCCAAGACTCAGGGTGCTGGCGCCCATTCGCAGCGCATCAATGGTTGGGATGTGCTGTTTTGAGGCGGCGCGCAAAAGATCCAGCGTGGCCGTTGAGAGAGGTCGCCGGCTGGTCAATGCGTCCGTGAATTCGCTCAGCTGATGGGGCGTGGGTAGCGCATCGTGCCAGAGCAGATACACCGTTTCCTCGAATGTGGCCTTCTCTGCGAACTCATCCAGGGAAAACCCCGCGATGGTCAGTTCTCCCGCCATTCCATCCACCCTGCTGAGCCGGGTTTCCGCGGCCACGACATCTTTCATCCCGGTTTTGGACAATTTATCTGCCATTTGATGCTCCTTTCACGGTCGGTGCGAAGGTTCGTAATTGGAACGCTCATTTGACCAAAAATTTATGGCATTAATTCATATTGTCAATCTTGATTCATAAATCAATATGTTTTATATTTAAATGGTCAATTCCAGGAATTTGAATCCGGAGGATTAAAGGGAAATGGTCCGATATTTAACGGCAAAAGAAGCGGCGGCCAGGCTGAATGTCAGCGTTTCGACCCTTTACGCATATGTGAGCCGGGGGCTCATTCGGTCGGAGCAGTCAGGCGGAAATCGAAGGGACAAGCGGTATTACGCGGAAGATATTCAGAAATTGCTGGTCAGGAAAGAAGGCAGACAGAATCCGGACAGGATTGCGGAGGGGGCACTCCAATCCGGGTCGCCCGTTTTGGAGTCTGCCATCACGCTGATCACGGATGATTGTCTCTATTATCGTGGTCACAGCGCTCTCGATCTTGCACGCGAGAGCACAGTCGAACAGGTGGCTGCGCTGATCTGGACGGGGAATCTCTATCGGGAGATCCCCTTGCTGACACAACCGGGTGCGGTCGAGCTGTCCCCACGATGCCTGCGCCTGCTTTCCCAGCTTTCAGAACTCAGTCCGGTGGAGATCGTGGAGGTTCTGCTGCCGCTCGCGGCGTGTGATGATTCGAACCGATTTGACAGACATCCGGACGCGGTTGTAAAAACCGGAGCTCGAATTCTGAAGATCATGATCACCGCCATTGCAGGTAGAGAATACGAGGCCCTCGGCCTGGCTGAAATCCTCCAGCAGGCCTGGGCGCCGGATGATCCAGTGGCTGTGCGAATTCTAAACGCAGCTCTGATTCTATATGCCGACCATGAGTTGAACGCTTCGGCATTTACCGCGCGGTGTGTCGCGTCGACTGGTTCGACGCCGTATGCGGTGGTTACTTCGGCTCTCGGCGCGCTCAAAGGCTACAAGCACGGTGGCGCAAGCGAACAGATCGAGGCGCTTTTTGCAGAACTGGATGCTGGAAAGGATGTCGGCGAGGTCATCACCACTCGGCTCAGAAGGGGAGAAAACATCCCGGGGTTCAGTCACGTGGTCTATCGAGATGTGGACCCGAGGGGCAGCGTGTTGATGCAGATGCTGAACGAGAGTTATCCGGAACATCCCGCGGTTGAGATGACGAATCAGGTGATCGAGGAAGGAAAGCGACTTCTCAGTGTTCAATACAATGTGGATCTCGCCCTTGCGACCCTGGCCCGGGTATTGAAATTTCCGAGTGGAGGCGCCGTGGCGCTCTTCGCCCTTGGGAGAACAATTGGGTGGATCGGGCACGCACTGGAACAGTATCGGATCAAGGGAATCATCAGGCCGCGCGCCAGATATGTTGGCGAGCAGCCAGTCGAGGGCGTTGGATTCGCCTAGAGGGATAGATTCAGCAAACCAATTGACCTGAGATGGAGGATCACGCCGGATTTTTGGCAAGGTCGTCAGTTCAGGATTTTGAATAAGAATAATACAAAAGGGAGTGTGGCTTTTGGCCGCACTCCCTTTATTCTAACATACATAACATGCACAATTTTGAGTCATTTGTCAAGTAAAATAATTTTATAAACGACTGTGCAACAGCGAGTTATGCGGACTTGTTTCTTGACATTGATCTTTCTTGGTCTTAGCTTGGCCCACAAGCAGACCAGATAACACCCTCGTGATGAGGGTTGAATCAGCAGCCCGTACACAGATTCAGCACTCAATAGTCTGTTCTCGATATCTTCATATCAACGCCATTACAATCTCCATATACCCGTCACACCTGTCAGATTCCTGCCAAACACGATCCATCTCCCTCAGTTATCTAATCAAAAAGTCAGATGAGCAACCATCAGCAAGGAGCTCGCTTTGGCCACGAGTGACCCCGACAAATGGGACCGACGTTCCAATTCTCGTGCTGTACTCTCCAACTTCCGTTGGGTCTGGACGCACATCTGGAAGGGTGCGCGAATACAAGCGTTGGCCCTGATCCTGGTTGAATTAATGCTGGGGATCCAGCCTGCCCTTCTGATCCACGTGGTACGGAATCTGATCGATGTGGTTGTCGAGAAGGCAGGTGCAGGTATCGAGGGCTTTGCTGCGATTCTGCCCTGGTTGGTGGCCTATGGGGGAACGCTGCTGCTTACCAACAAGGTGCTTTGGAATGTTCGCGATGCCCTGCAGCTTCGCCTGGAACAAAATCTTTCAGGCGCATTGGGTAGGCGCTTTCTGGACAAATCCTGCAGACTGCCGCTGGTGTTCTTCGAGAACACAGCATCGTACGATCGCCTGGAGCGAGCTGGAAATCCGGGTCGGCTCGCAGGGAGACTTTTCTCCTCCGTTATGCACGGTTTTGAGTCTGCGGTTAAGGTGATTACTGTAGCGGCAATCTTTGCACCGGTTTCACCCTGGATCTCGCTGATTCTTCTCGCGGTGATAGTGCCGCAGATCAGAATGGAGATCGAGCAGAGCCGGATGTTTATGTCGTTCACTTACGGGGAGGTGGAAGAACAACGCCGGGCTCGATATGTTGACAGGCTTCTTACCGGCCGTGCAGAACAGAAGGAAATGCGCATTTTCGCTCTTCAGGAAACACTGACCGATCGGTGGAACGACATACGAAAGGCGTTACGGTCCAAACTGTTCGAGCAGCGAAACCGTGAGATGTGTGGTGCGCTGCCGGCGGTGGGGATCCGGATCGTGGTGTCCGTGGGTGTCGCGATCTTCCTCGCATATTTCCTCAGTGCCCGCTTGCTCACTCCTGGCGGTTTCGTGGCGCTTTTCCAGGGGGTCAGGGACATGCTCGGAGCGGGGGGTGGGCTTGGTCATAGTTCAAGGAGTATCCAGGAACGATCCATCAATGTCGAGTATATTCGGGAGTTTCTGGATTTGCCCGAGGAGGAAGGGGGCGGCTTCGTGCCAGGCGGAGAATCTATTGAGCCACAGAGAAAGTCCCGGTTCCCTCGTCCCTTCCGTCGGGGATTTGCCGTAGAAGACTTGTGGTTTGCGTATCCTCCCTCCGGCTCTTCCGAGTTAAGACACGAGCGGGAGGAATCTGTACTACGTGGTGTGAGTTTTGAGATTGTACCGGGAGAGTGTGTCGCCCTGGTGGGGGAGAACGGGTCCGGAAAGTCGACACTTGCCAAGATTCTCCTGGGTCTATACACACCTGCCTCCGGGCGGGTTTTGGCAGATGGAATCGATTTTTCCAGAATTGAAAGGCAAAGCCTTTCGAGTGCGGTCAGTGCTGCGTTTCAGGATTACTTCAATTTCGAGCTTACACTTGCACAGTCCATCGGATTGGGAATACGCGGCGAGGCCGGGGGCAACCGGGAATCCGAATTGTGGCCGCATTGGATTCATCCGGATCCTGCAAGTCTTCTGGATGCCGCGCAGAAGTCGGGCGCGAACGAGATCGCGGACAAGTTGCCTGAAGGCTTCGACACACCGGTGGGTCACGTACTGGACGGGGGGCAGGGGCTTTCTGGTGGAGAGTGGCAGAGGATCGCAGTAGCAAGGGCATTTACTCGGAATCCGGAGCTGCTGATTCTCGATGAGCCTGCGGCTTCGCTGGACCCGATGGCGGAGGCAGGCCTGTATCGACAGATTACCGGCTTGCTCGAAAACAGAACGGCATTGTTGATCAGTCACCGACTTGGTTCCGCCCGAATGGCCGATCGCATTCTGGTGCTGGAGGACGGTCAAATTGTCGAGAATGGGCATCACGATGATCTGGTTCCTGCAGGCGGTTTGTACGCAGCTATGTGGAAGGAGCAATCCTCATGGTATCAGTAACCGTGGACGAGGCGATTCCTGATCGCCCATCCTTTCTGAAGAATCTCTTTCGATTCCTGGCCTGGATGATCCGTACGGACCCCACCAGGGCGATTGTTTTACTGACGTTGCATTTCACGGCGGGTCTGGTCCCTGCGGCAATGGTCTGGACCGTTCGGGGTTTGTTCGACCGCGGTCTTGATGTCTACCAGGGGAATCTCGCGTTTACGGCAATGCTCGCCTGGATCGGGCTGTGGGCAGGATTGACACTCACGGATGCCGTTATTCGCATCTGGTCTCGCACTGTGCTTCTGGAGCGACTGAAGCAGGAGATGGAAGACCGACTCCTCGAGCAGTTGCAGCGCAAGACACGCACATTGAAGCTCGAGGTGTTCGAACGGACGGATTTCCACGATGTTCTGGGGCGCGCACAGGAGGCGGCCACACCGGGGTTCTTTCTGAATCTATTGGGCGAGATCAACACGGTGATTACCGGATCTATCACGGCGATCTCTGTGGCAGTTGTCGTCTGGATGTGGAATCCACTTCTCCTGTTGGCGCTAATATTGGTCTCGCTGCCGCCACCGATATCCCGGATGATCCAGGGTAAGAATACCTATCTGTTGAAACGAGAGCAGACACAATTGGAGCGATTGAGGGCCTATTTGGAGAGAATCGCAACAAGCAGAGAGGCCGCGAAGGAGACCCGCGTATTCAGTCTTGGGCCAACAATCCTGGGCTGGTGGGATCATCTCTACTGGCGTGTGGCAAACCAGACCTATACTCAGCAGAAGAATCACCTTCTGGTCGGTGGGTTTCTGTCGGCAATGACACTTATCGGTCTCGCTGCAGGTATCGGATGGTCTGCAAGGGAGGTGGTCACAGGAGGGCTTTCAGCGGGCCAGTTCGCAGCAATGATGGTGGCGTTGCGAGAGGTCAGTGAGGGTGTGGACAGAGTCGCGGGCCGTTTCTTTTACCTCGCGAATCGGCTGTTGAATATTGCAGACCTGTTTATTTACCTTGACCTCGGACCCGAGCGAGTGGACGGTGGCGTATCACCGGAAATTGAGAATTCAGAGTTGACGGTAAGAAATCTTTCTTTCCGTTATCCCCAGTCGGAAAGGTCTGCTGTCAAGAACGTGACTTTTACAATCTCACCCGGTGAGCGAGTGGCAGTTGTGGGCGCAAATGGTTCCGGCAAGACGACACTGGTCAAGGTTCTTCTCGGTCTGTTCGAACCCTCAGGGGGAGAAGTGCGATATGGCGCCATCGATGCCAGGGAGCTTGACAGGGACGCATTGTGGGATCAGTCTGCAGCGGTTTTCCACGACTATACGAGATTCGCATTCACGTTGGGCGAGAATATTGGTTTTGGCAGAACCGAGAAGATGAATCTGTCTCAGGAAGTGGAGTCAGCCGCTCGTCTCGGAGGGGCCGATTCGGTTGCTGCAAATCTTGCAAGGGGATATGGCACGGTGCTGACGACTGAGTTCGATGGCGGGACAGAGTTGTCAGGTGGGGAATGGCAGCGAGTTGCTATTTCGAGGGGATTCATGCGAAACGCGGCAATGATTGTTCTGGACGAACCGACGGCCTCCCTGGATCCGAGAGCCGAGGCGGATGTGATTAGGCGTTTTCTGTCGATGGCTGGAGGCCGAACCGCCTTCGTGGTTTCGCATCGACTGGGGTCCGCTCGATTCTGCGACAGAATCCTGGTGATGCGTGAAGGACGCTTGATTGAAAATGGGACCCACGATGAGCTGATGACAGAAAAGGGTGAATACGCCAAAATGTGGGACTTGCAGGCTCAGTGGTATCTGGAGGATTGAGGCGCGACGTCGGGGATGGAATCCACCTCGACCATGAAAAATCCGATGAACCATATAGATCGGAAGAATTCTAGAAATGTTGTGCGTTTGAAGTACCGTAGGGTCTGTGTTATCGGTGAATCTGGAAATGCCATTTTGTCAATCACGGCTGAAGTTTTGGCCTCCGGGTGCCAAAATAGCATTTCTGTTCGAGGAGAATGGGAAGATGGGGCATATTCAAATGGTTTTGTAAATTATTGATACTATGATATTTATGGTGCAAATGCAGAGAAGGCCCACCATTTGGCACACCGATTGCGAAACAGAACACACAAGCACCGGGCGATTACCCGGAATCGGTAAGAAAACAGAAAACCGAAGTAAAACACCAAAAATGGAGGACATAACATGGCACTCGTAAAATTGGCCCCCAGAAACGGATTTGGACTCACGTCGGATTTCGACAGACTCCTGGATGGAATTTGGGAAGGACGCAGAGACGGTCTCAGGACGGTCTCCGACTGGAATCCTCCAATGGATGTGACGGAAACCGAAGACGAAGTCTCGGTTCTTGTGGACCTGCCGGGGCTGAACAAGGAAGACATTAAGGTGAGTGTAGAAAACAATGTGCTGAGCATTGTTGGTGAAAAGTCGAAGGCAGACGACACAGAAGGGAAGCGCTACCATCGGGCGGAGCGGGTAACTGGATCCTTCAAGCGAACCTTGCGCCTGCCTGCAGTAGTAGACGCGAGCAAGATAGCGGCAGCGTACAAGGATGGGGTGCTCGCGCTGACGCTGCCCAAGTCCGAAGTCGCGAAGCCCAGACCCATCGCGATCCAGTAATCAGTATCGATGAATAAAAAAGAAGAGACCGGTCGTTGTTCGTCCGGTCTCTTCTTGTACATATTTGCGTCAGAACTTTCTTTCCACTCAAGAACAAGGTTCCCTCGGGGAACAGACCAGGGATTGTGCCTGCAATCTGGCAGGCTTGTGTTCTCGGATGTCTACAGGCTACTATCTGATGCACGATCGTTTTGTTCTCGGAGCACTTTCCTCATAATCTTGCCCGTGGCGGTCATCGGCAGCTCATTCACGAATTCAATTTCGCGGGGATACTCGTAAGCCGCCAACCGGGTCTTCACGAATTCCTGAATATCTTTCACAAGGGGCACGCTTCCGGCGTTCTCGTCTTTCAGGACGATGAATGCCTTGACCACTTCTGTCCTGACTTCATTCGGCACGCCGATGACTGCGGCCATTGCCACTTCCGGATGTCCGATCAGGCAGTCCTCGATCTCCGCAGGCCCAATTCTGTATCCTGAACTGATGATGACGTCGTCCTTTCTGCCCACAAACCAGAAATATCCGTCTCCATCCTTTCTTGCAATGTCCCCTGTCAGACACCAGTCTCCATTGAATTTCAGGCGGGTTGCTTCTTCATTTTTCCAGTATCCCAAAAACATGACAGGATCCGGTCTGCGAACCCCGATTTCGCCAATCGTTTCAGCCTTGCAGGGACTTCCATCTTCGCCGAGTACCTCCACCGTGTGTCCGGGGACAGCTCTTCCCATGGAGCCTAGTTTTGCTTCCATCAGTTCCGCACAGTTAGACACCAGCAGATTCGCCTCGGTCTGACCGTAGAATTCGTTGATGGTTAGACCGAAGGTGTCCTTGCCCCACTCGAGAAGTTCCTCTCCCAGGGTTTCGCCACCACTTCCAAGACTCCGCAGGTTGAAATCTCCCAGGCGTTTCGGGTTCGGCACCTGTCTCATGAGTTTCAACCCGGTGGGCGGCATGAACACGTTCCTGATTCGGTGCTTCGCCAGAAAATGGTACGCTTCTTCAGGGTCGAACTTGCGGGGCCTGTGAGCGACCACTGGAACGCCATGGTGCAGGCTCGGAAAGAGAACATCGATCAAGCCGCCGATCCACGCCCAGTCGGCCGGCGTCCAGAATCGATCGTCCTTGCGGGGGAAGAAGTTGTGGGGAAGTTCCACACCCGGGAGGTGGCCCAGGAGCACGCGATGTCCGTGGAGGGCGCCTTTGGGTGGTCCGGTAGTCCCGGAGGTGTAGATGATCAGCGCAGGGTCGTCTGCAGCAGTGGCCACGGGCTTGAATTGTGGCGAGGCCTGTTCGATCAGTCTCCAGAAACCGTGAAACGTCTTCGGATCCTCTTCGGTAGTAATTATGGTGGTGAGTTCCGGAAGTTGATCCTTGATATCGAGAATCTTCGGTAAATTCTCACCATCTGTAATGACGCCCTTTGCACCGGCATCGGTGAGCCGGTACTCGAGGGCCTCGGTGCCGAACTGGGTGAACAAGGGGATGGCAATTGCCCCGATCTTGTAAATCGCAAGGTGCGCAACGACTGTTTCGGGACATTGTGGGAGAAGAATCCCTATCCTGTCGCCTCTGTCGATGCCCTTTGCAGACAGCGCATTGGCAAACCGGTCGGACCAGGATTTCAGGTCGGAGAACGAGTATTCCCGAGTCTCTCCACCAGTGGTTTCATAAATGAGCGCTGTACGGTGTGAACCGTCCACCCACTTGTCACACAGGTCCACTCCCAGATTGTAGGTTTCTGGAATACGCCAGCGAAATGACGCGTACAGCTCATCGTAGGAATCGGTTTTCTCGATCACAAGCGGTCACCCGCACAAAGGGGAAAGTGGTGTCTTAAGGTATTTCTGGATCGATCCAGGGCGTCCAGTTAGACAGTGAAAGGGCGCCGTCTGCCACCATGGTGGTCCCGTTGATATATCTGGCCGCGGGAGAGCAAAGGAAACCGACCATGGCCGCAACCTCGTCGGGTTCGGCCATGCGGTGTGCCGGGACATCTTTGACCGCCGTTTCGCGGTAGTCCTCGTGCTCCAGCGGATCGAACTCTTTTTCCTGCAGACCCTGTGTTGCCACAAAGCCGGGGGCTAGCGCATTTACTGTCACATTCTGCCGCGCATAGTAATAGGCCAGTGTCTTCGTCAGGTTAATAACACCCGCCCTCGCAGCACCGGAATGGGCAAACGGAGGCGCCCCTCGCTCCAGCGCGTAGACGTGGACAATGTTAACGATCGCGCCGAACCCATTCGCGACCATGTGTGGGCCCACGCGGCTGCACAGATTCCATGTGCCGTTCAGATTTAGGTCGATGACTGCTCGCCATCCTCGGTCACTGATTTCGCTGGGCCTGGCGGGAAACTGACCTCCCGCATTGTTGATCAGGAAGTCGATCCGACCGAATTCTTTTACCGCGGATTCCACCAGTCTGTCCACCTCATCTGTTTCCCGGATGTTGGTGATCACAGGATGGCACGCCGTGCCTTTCAACCGGATTTGTTCGGCTGCAGGCATTAGCGTATCTTCATTTCTGCCGGCAATTACAGTGTTGGCGCCAAGGCCAGCAAATCCAAGAGAGATGGCTTTGCCGATCCCTCTTCCGCCACCTGTGATCAAGGCAGTGCGCCCGGCGAAAAGATCATTCGCAAATATGCCCATCGGTTCAACTGAGTTCATTGATGTCTTTCTGTGAATTCCGGGTGTGTTGAATTTGCGCTAAGATACGTAAAATAGCAGGTGATCACAAACAGAGTTGAAACATCCCGCTTCTGTCATTTTTGCAGGTGAATTGGGCTCCTAAAAGCGAAACCCGACATTTTGGCACCACCAGCTTTTTGAAGATTCGAAATTGAATATGTAAATTGTCGACCTAAGCGTTGTTATAATAAATACTTATCTTGACAAAAGGAAACGAAACAGATAGGGTTGGGCAATGGCACATACCTTGCATTGTGACACCCCAGAACCACCAAATGACCCTTGATTGGAGGCAGGAAGACCATCCATGGAATTCAAAGACTACTACAAGATACTTGGCGTGGGTCGATCGGCAACTCAGCAGGAGATTCAAAAGGCTTACCGGAAACTTGCAGGGACGCTCCATCCCGATAACCAGGATTCAGGTGATGAAAAGCGATTCAAAGAGGTTGGGGAAGCCTATGAGGTTCTGAAGGATTCTGGAAAACGTGACAAATACGATAAATACGGTGCGGCATGGAAGGCTGTGGACGAAGGGTATGCACCGCCCCCGGAGGGGTTCGATGGCGTTCGGTTTCAACGGGGCAGAAGAAATGCGAGAGGATTCCATTCGACCGGAAGCGGCACGCAGCACAGTTTTTTCGATGTTCTTGAGCAGATGTTCGGTGGCAGGGATGCCGATTGGGAGGCTGGCGGATTCGGAATGAGATCAGAGAATCTGGATCATGAAGCCACCCTGTACATCACACTGGAGGAAGCCTACCAGGGCGGGAAGCGAGAGCTGACCCTAACCGATGTGGATTCCGGAAAGGCAAGGTCGCTCCGGGTGAATATCCCTGCCGATTCTCGGAATGGGCAGCGAATCAGACTTGCCGGTCAGGGCAGAGTGGGTAGGACGGGAACTCGCGGAGACACGTATCTGGTCATCCAGATCCAGCCGCACGGGGACTTCCGTCTCGATGGAGAGGACCTCCACGCAATACTGCAGCTTTCGCCCTGGGAAGCAGCTTTGGGGGCAGCGGTTGAACTGCAGACACCGGGGGAGAAGATGAGAATTACGATTCCGGCAGGCACTTCGTCGGGAAAAAAGATCAGATTGAAAGGAAAGGGTTTGATGGGGCCTGATGAAAAAGGGGACATTTATGTGGAGACGAAAGTCGTGGTGCCGGCGAAGTTGAGCAGGCAGGAGAAGGAGGCTTTCGAAAAGCTGCGGGATGTCTCAGATTTTGATCCCAGAAAACGCTGAGACGGCGGGCAACGATATATCGCCGTGGATCAATAACACCTGGAGCACAGACCGAATCAGGTCTTCAAAAAAGGCAGGCATGCAATGGATATGAATAGACTTACCCAAATGTCTCAGGAGGCCGTTCAGTCGGCCCAGAATACTGCCATCCGTTATGGAAATCAGGAGGTGGATGCCGAGCATCTTCTGCTAGCCCTTCTGGAGCAGCAGGACGGATTGTTCGGGCGAATACTCGGCCGCCTGTCTGTGCCGGTGGAAAATCTAAGGACGGCTCTGGAAAAGGAATTGAATCGCAACCCCAAAGTGTCTGGTCCCGGGGCCGAGGCTGGAAAGATTTATGTGACCAGACGGCTGCAGGCATTGATGGCTGCAGCCGAGGAGGAGGCGGGCAGACTGAAGGATGAGTATGTCTCCGTGGAACACCTGGTGCTGGCGATCGTGAGTGAAGACCGAGATCACGCTTCCTCTCGAATGCTTTCCCAATTTGGGGTGACGAGGGAAAAGATTCTAGAGGTTTTGACTCAGGTGAGAGGCAACCAGCGAGTGACGAGCCAGTCTCCTGAATCGGCCTACGAGGCGCTCGAAAAATACGGTGTTGATCTGGTAGCCCAGGCCCGTAAGGGGGATCTGGATCCTGTCATAGGCAGAGATGCTGAAATCAGAAGGGTGATTCGGATCCTGTCACGTAAGACCAAGAACAATCCCGTTCTCATAGGCGAGCCAGGTGTGGGGAAGACCGCCATTGTTGAAGGTCTTGCCCAGCGGATCGTCCGGGGTGATGTGCCTGAGTGGTTGAAGGACCGCTCGATTTTCTCGCTCGATATGGGTGCGTTGATGGCCGGCGCCATGTATCGAGGCGAATTCGAGGAGCGACTTCAGGCGGTGCTGGCTGAGATCAAGGGGAGCGAAGGTCGTACGCTCCTGTTCATCGATGAAGTCCACAATATCGTGGGTGCTGGACGCACCGAAGGTTCTACAGATGCCGGGAATATGCTCAAGCCAATGCTCGCTCGGGGAGAACTGCACTGTATCGGGGCAACCACACTGGACGAATACCGCAAACATATCGAAAAGGATGCTGCCCTCGAACGTCGTTTCCAGCCAGTGCTGGCGGGAGCCACCTACGGTGGAAGATACCATTTCGATCCTTCGGGGATTGCGCGAGCGATACGAACTCCACCACGGCGTGAGCATTCAGGACAATGCTTTGGTCAGTGCGGCGGTCTTGTCGAATCGATACATCTCGGACCGCTTTCTGCCGGACAAGGCGATCGATCTGATGGACGAGGCGTGTGCCACAGTAAGAACCGAGATCGATTCGATGCCGGCGGAACTGGATGCCGTGACTCGGCGCAAGATGCAGTTGGAGATCGAGGAAGCGGCGCTTGGGAAGGAGAAAGACCAGACGAGCAGGGAACGGCTGGCGCTACTCCAGAAAGAGCTGGCGGACCTCAAGACGCAGTCCGACTCGATGCGCGCACAGTGGGAGACTGAAAAGGAAACCATAGGTAAGGTAAGGGCAGTTAGAGAAGAAATTGAAAGTGTGAGGCGACAAATCGAAGAGGCAGAGCGCCAGTATGACCTGAATCGCGCCGCAGAACTCAAACACGGTCGGTTGCCTGAGCTGGAAAGAAGGATTGCAGAAGAAGAAAAACGAATGGAGGAACGGGACGATACCAAAACACTCCTGCGCGAAGAGGTTACCGAAGAGGAAATTGCCGAAACGGTGTCTCGCTGGACGGGCGTTCCTGTGACCCGGCTGGTCGAGGGGGAACGGGAAAAGCTCCTGCGGCTGGACGAGATTCTGCACCGCCGGGTGGTTGGGCAGGACGAGGCGGTAACGCGGGTTGCCGATTCAGTGATCCGGGCCCGTTCCGGCATCAAGGATCCGCGCAGACCCATCGGGTCCTTTATCTTCCTTGGCCCGACCGGCGTGGGGAAGACGGAACTGGCCAAGACGCTTGCAGAAGCCCTGTTCGATAGTGAAGACAATATGGTTCGCATCGATATGAGCGAATACATGGAGCGCCACGCAGTGTCCAGGTTGCTCGGGGCCCCTCCGGGGTATGTAGGATATGAGGAAGGCGGACAGTTGACGGAGGCAGTACGACGGCGTCCCTATTGTGTGATTTTGTTCGACGAAATCGAGAAAGCGCATCCGGATGTGTTCAATACACTCCTGCAGATCCTGGATGACGGGAGGTTGACCGACGCCCAGGGGCAGACAGTGGACTTCAAGAATACGGTGATCATTATGACGTCCAATATAGGTTCGCAGCATTTGCTCGAGAGCGTAATGAGCAACGGCGAAATTGACGAAGACTCACGCAATGCAGTAATGGAAGAGCTGAGGCATCACTTCAGGCCTGAGTTCTTGAACAGAGTGGATGATTCGATATTGTTCAAGCCCTTGACGGAGAGTGAGTTGTCAGAAATAGTTGAATTGCTTGCAGTAGATCTCAGGGCCCGTCTGCAGGACAGGAATATTGGTCTGGAGATCGGGGAGGAGGCACGGGCGTTCATCGCCCGGAAAGGCTACGATCCGGTCTACGATGCTCGCCCGCTCAAGCGGTATTTGCAGCGAGAACTGGAAACCAGAATCGGACGCGCCCTGATTGGCGGAGAGGTCGTTGAAGGATCGACAATTGTGGTGGGTGTTGCGGACGACACACTGACCGTAACGCACGCCGCTCCTGAGAACTCCGCCGCTGCCTGATGTGCTGGACTGAGGCAAGGTCCCTTCCGGTACATCTCCGGAGGGGACTTTTTTTGTTTCGTGTGGATCCTTGTGGGCCTGTGAGATGATCGCATCTTCCATAAAAACAGTTGTATGGTGTAACTGCAAAAGGTATGTTCTTGAGGCGATGAACGATTAATTTCTTTCGGGAGAACCTCCATGCGCAGGGCAAAGATCGTATCCACATTGGGTCCAGCGAGCAGGTCGTCCGACGTTGTGCAGGGACTGATCGCTGCCGGGGCCAATGTGCTGCGGCTGAATTTTTCACACGGCAAATATGAAGATCACGCCTTGTCTGTCAAGACAGTGCGGGAAGCGTCGGACATTCTGAACCAACCTGTGGCGATTCTGCAGGACTTGCAGGGTCCCAAGATTCGTGTGGGCAACATTGAGACCCCTATTCGGCTCGAAGTGGGTGCCTCACTTGTGATCACCACCAGGAATGTTCCTGGAAGAGCTGGTCTTGTCTCAACCACATACTCTCGGCTGCCAAACGACGTCGGCCCGGGCGACCGGCTGCTGATGGATGATGGTCAGATCGAGTTGCGAGTGGAGGCAGTTCAGGATGAAGATGTGAAGTGTACTGTCGTTGTGGGTGGCATATTATCCGCCCACAAAGGCATCAATCTGCCGGGCGTAAAGGTCAGTGCACCGTCCGTGACCGACAAGGACAGAGAGGATTTGGCCTTCGGCATCGAAAATGAGGTTGACTTCGTTGCCCTGTCATTTGTTCGTGATCCGGCCGATGTGATAGAAGTTAAGCGACTTATTGCAGACGCGGGAGCGGAGATTCCTGTAATCGCCAAGCTGGAGCGCGCTGAAGCGGTGGACAAGCTGGAGGCCATATTGGAGATTTCGGACGGGGTGATGGTCGCTCGCGGTGATCTGGGCGTGGAACTTTCGCCTGAAGCGGTTCCAGTGGTGCAAAAGCAAATCATTGCTGCGGCCAACCGTTCTGGTAAACTTGTGATCACAGCAACACAGATGCTGGAGTCGATGACGGAACATCCACGACCTACGCGTGCGGAGGCCTCTGATGTTGCAAATGCGATTTTCGACGGTTCGGATGCCGTAATGCTCTCAGGCGAGACTGCAGTAGGAAAGTACCCTGTTGAAACTGTTAAGATGATGGGAAGAATCGTTGAAACGGCCGAGGCCAGCCTGTTTTCCGCTCCTCCGGACCGACGAAGATTCAAAGAGGACGAGGTGCTCTCCTTTCCAGATGCAATAGGCTACGCGGCAGTTACGGCAGCCGACGCGGTCCAGGCCAAGGTGATCGTGGCGTTTACCCAGTCGGGCTCCACAGCCAGGCTGATTTCGAAAAGGCGTCCTCCAACCGCAATTGTGGCATTCACTCCGAATCAGCAGATCTGGCGACAGCTTTGTTTGTGCTGGGGGGTGGAACCAAGACTGATGGATCTCGTTGAAGATACGGACAGGATGGTGGACGAAGTGGAGGCGCGTTTACTTGTTGAGGGCAAATTGAGTGTAGGCGATATTATGGCCATCCTTGCCGGCGCGCCCATAACTGCGCAGGCCGAAACCAATTTGTTGAAATTGCACAAAGTGGGCGGATGACCTTTTACGTGTAGTGGAGAGAAGAATTTGATGCGCTGGATCATTGTGGTTGCTCTGTGGGCTTTTCCCGGCGACTGCAACGCTGAATCGAAAAGATCGGCGACTCTTGTAGAGATGTTGAGTTTACAGGGAAATAAAGCCGTGTCCGGGAGCGAACTAAAGTCCATCATGCTTACCCGGCAGGGCTCTTTTTTTTCATGGCTGCCCTGGGTGAAGGGCAGCCCTTTCAAAAGACGCATATTCATTGCCGATTTGGGAAGAGTGATCTCTCATTACAAGAATGTCGGATTCTATCACGCAGCGATCGATACGGTAATGAGACGTCCTCGGCCCGGTGTGATCCACATTGAACTTTTAATTTCAGAAGGTGAACCAGTTCGAGTTGCAGATGTAGACGTGGTCGGTTTGCCCGTAGAGTTAGGCAGAGACAGCCTTGCGGCGATTGAGAATCTGAAAACGGTCGTCGGCCTTCCCCTTGTCAGACGTGGCGGGGTGGAGCAGGATCAAAGGATGCTAACCTCCTTGTTGCAAAACAACGGGTTCCCCTTTGGGGAGGTCTCGGTCAAAGTAGAAGTGAAACTGGACGTGTTGGAGGCCAGGGTGTTTTTTTCTGCCCGTCCCGGTCCGCTATGTGTAATTGGGAAAGTCAGGACCGAAGGGAACAACAAGGTAGCGGCGGGCGTCATCCGGCGTGGGTTGACCTTTTCTGAAGGTGATTTGTTCAGGAAACGCAAATTCCTCAGTAGTCAAAGACAGCTTTACAGGTCGGGCGCATTTCGATCGGTCTCGATCGGATTGCCTGACAGCGTGGGCCTTGTTACTCCAGTAGACATCCTTGTGGCGGTCAGGGAGCGGCAGCCTCGAAAGCTGAAACTTGGAGGCGGTTATGATACGGAAGAACGGGTTCGAGGGTCATTTGCCTGGCAGCACCGCAATTTTTTCGGTGGGGCCAGACAATTTGGGATAGAGGCGGAGGCCTCGGCTTTGAAGCTGGGGACCACGCTCAATCTTCGGCAGCCTTACATATTCGGCAGCAAGACCTGGCTTCATCTTTCCGCGTTCGTGGAGCAGGAGAGACCACAAGAAATACGAGTAAAAAAATTGGGGTCCAGCGCATCGATCGAACGAACATACAGGGCCACAGGAAGACTGATTTTTCAGGTGCGAGGTGATCTCGTAGACTTTAAGGCAGATAGCACACGTACCAATTTTGTGATCGAATATCAGGAAGACAGCAGAGATGACTTCTTCAATCCACAACGCGGTGTAATGGCCCACATAGCACTTAAGGAATCCGGGTTTCTGTTCAAATCCAGGCAAGAACTATTAAAGGTAACAGGTGAGGGCAGATTTTACAGACCGGTGCGGTGGCGAAGCGTACTGGCAATGCGAATAGCCGGAGGTGTGATACACGAACTGTCGGGTCGGTCCAGCGTGCCGAACTTCGAACGTTTTTTCTCCGGAGGCGCCAACAGTGTGCGCGGGTGGAGCTTGAATCAGCTCAGCCCCAGGGATCAGGCAGGTTTGGCTACCGGCGGGCTGAGTCTGATTGAGGCCAGTCTGGAAATTCGCACCAGGATTTTGCCTTTTCTCGGTACCGCTGTATATCTGGATGCAGGGAATGTGGGTGTTGATCAGGTCGGAGCCTTCGATCTCGCGCGCCTCAAGGTTTCAATGGGATATGGCATCAGATATCTCAGCCCAATCGGGCCACTTCGTCTGGATCTGGCCTACAGGCTCAGCGAAGACGCTGAAGTCGGAAAACGTCAGATCTATTTCAGTCTCGGTCAGGCATTCTGAACCGATTCCCGGTCCACGTCCGGTAAAGTAGCTGGCAGCGTGGGACAGGTTCCACCAAAGGACACACGTCTTGGTTTCACTCTTGAAATATCTTCTAGGCATTCTTGGAGCCTTTGTTCTGGTTGCTGGAATTGGTCTCATTCTGATATCAACCGGGTCGATGAACAATGAAATTGCAGCGTATCTCAATTCCAGCCTGTCCGCCCCTTCCGATACCCCTGTACGCATTGGAAAGTTAACGGGCAATCCTCTGTCGCATTTCGCAGTTGAAAACCTGTCTGTGGGTGATGCAAGGCATCCAATCGTACAGGCCAGGAGGGTGGAAGTGGAAATTCGACTCTCCTCCCTTCTCAAGGGAGAGCTTGTATTGGACCGTGTGGTAATTATGGAGCCCATGATTGTCGTTAAGAATGAGGGTGCGCAGGATCAAGGGTGGGATCCTGGAACGCCACCTTTGTACTTGACGGTAAACAGAGTTGAAGTCCGGGAAGGTGAATTCAGGATCGCTGCATCTGGAATCGAGCATGCCGTAAAGGATGTGGAGATGGAATTCGCATTCCGGTGGAGCAAGTCCGGCTATGACCTCGAGCTGTTTCGTTTCCGAACCTCCATTTTCTCACCCTCACTCAATATCTCGAATCTTGCGGGTGTCACATGGCTGAGAGACGGCAAGCTGGGGATCGACCGAATGCAATTGGCAACAGATCGGTCCCGACTCGAGCTGAGTGGGTCGGTTTCTGGTTTTTCAGCGCCCACGTTCGATCTGGAATTTGCCGCGGATTCGCTTTCCGCATTGGACCTTGGAAATCTCGCAAAAATGCCGATTCCCGATGGGAACTGGCTGGTGGCGGGGTCTGTTGCCGGGCCCATCGAACGCCTCCAGATCGTAACAAGGCTCAGTAATTCCGCGTTGAATGGGACCGTTCAGGGCATACTCGATCTGAACGGCGGATTTGCCTGCAGCCTCAAGGTATCGGCGAAAGGGATCGATGTCGCGAAGCTCTTTGGGAATGCGGACCTGAATGCGGGGGGGGATCTTTCTGCATTCGCAACAGCCAATGTAAGAGGTGATACGAGACACGGGGAGATCAAAGCTGAAATTTCGTCAGGACACTTTGAAGATATCCGCATCTCTGCCGGGGTTGTCCGTCTTGAGCTGGATGGCGCGAAGTTGAGAACGACGGCCAGTGTGGGTGTGGGTAACGGCAGGATTGGTGTGAAAAGCAATGTGCTTCTGGGCGACCCTAACGTAATCACCTCCCTAACGAGTGATTGGACGAATCTGGATCTGTCGGTGCTGGCCGCTGAACTGGGCCAGGGTGTCGGTGGAAAGTTGTCCCTCGAGTTGGCCGCCTCGGGCAAGTACGTGTGGTCTGGAAGTGTTGAGGAATTTTCTCTGGGTTCCACGGTTCTACCCAGGCTGGACCTGTCTGGTGACTTCAAAGGTGGTCACGTGGGGTTATCTGTGGTCAAAGGGGTATTGGCCAACGGGATCGGGTCGTTCGTGGCCAATGGCCGTCTGGACTTAGGGAGGTTCTGGAGCGGGACGGATGAGCCTGAATATGCGCTCAATCTCGCTAAGGCTGAGCTCGATCCAGGGAGAATATCCGGAGACCCGATGTACAATGCCCGACTTTTGGTGGAAGGACGCATTTCAGGAACCGGTCTTGATACCTGCCAGGCAGATCTCCGCCTGAGTTCTGCCGATTTTTTGGGTGCCGGGATCGATAGCGGAAACGTCCTTGTAAGACTCTACGAACGCGAGATTCTTATCGACAGGATGGCCATTTTCTCAAGCCTTCTGAGTGTGGAAGCCGGCGGCAAAGTCAAAGAGAGTGGTGAACTCGCGGGAAGGGTCCGGGCTCGGTTACACGATCCCTCCAGGTTGGACCAATTTCTGGAAACAGAAATTTCAGGAGCGCCCGTGGATCTGATCGGTGTGCTGGAAGGCAATTGGGCCAAACCCGTTCTTGCCGTTGACATGGTGACCCGGAAACTGGTGTGGCAGGACATCCCCTTTTTTGGGGTAAAGGTTTCGACGCGATGGCCTGTCTTGAGTGCAGGAGCCGTTTCAGTTAGAGTCGATTCTGCAGGATGGGCAGGCAAACAGTTGACGGGTGTGTTCCTGCAGGCATCCCAGGCTGGTGACGATATTGCGTTCCTGATGGGGAATTCACCGGAAGACTCTCACCGCTTTTATCTCTGGGGCAAGGTGGGTTCAGCCGGCAGCAGGTATACTTTAGAATTGGACTCCCTGTCCGTCCAGGCGGAAAGGGTGAGTCTTACGAACGAAGGCAAGATAAAAATGTCCTACGAATCGCAGGAGGGATTGCGGATAGACCGCCTCCGTCTGGCGGGCGATTCAGGACACATCGAGGCGAGGCAGTTGCCCGATCGGCCGAATGGAATTCTGGTTGAGGTATCGTCTGTTGACCTGGCCATTTGGTCGTTTGTTCTGGGATTGGAGCAGGAAGTCGAAGGGATATTCTCTTGCGATCTGAACTTGGAGAATATTCAAGGCGAACCGCGACTGGGGATGCGATTTTCAGTAGACAGTGGTCACGTAGGAGGAGTTCGCTTTCAGGAAGTCTCCGGAAATGTGGATTACGGGGAGGGAGACTTGAATGGGGTCATTACCGTGGTCCAGTTCACGGGGGATCCTGTACGGATTTCGGGTACTGTGCCGGTCAAACACAAGGCCGTGAAGAAAGATGAAAGGATTGACCTGACCATAGAATCCGACCGGTTGGACCTTGGATTTCTCGCCATGATTTCGTCAGAAATCGATTCCGCAATAGGTACAATGGAACTGGCCATGAAGGTGAGTGGTACGCTCGAAAGCCCTGAGTACAATGGGAGTTTCTCGCTTGAACAAGGTGTACTGGGCATCGCCGCTCTCAACCGGGTTTTCAATCCGATCAGGCTCAAAGGGAGGGTGGGGTCCTCCGGGGTGTTTCTGGATTCCGCTAGAGTGGGTCACAAGAAAAACAGCATGGTGCTGGATGGATTTGTTGGTTATGGAGACACTGGCAAAGGTGAAATGGACCTCAGAATCTCCGCGAGAGACTTCGAACTGGTCGATCTGGAAGACATCAGCACCTCGCTCAGCATGAATCTGAGACTCGGCGGCACTTTCGATGCACCAACAATTCAAGGGAATGCGAAGCTGGTTCGTGCGGTTCTTCAGCTATATAGCTTCATCGAAACGCCAATGGATCCGGACAGCTTCTGGACGGCCTCGCCGTTCATGCAGAGGCTCGCGGGAAAAGTGAGGATAAATGCACATCGAAACGTCTGGATCCGTGATCGGGATATCAACGTTGAAATTCAAGGAGATGTGGACCTGATCAAGACGAATGAAGGCTACCGGATGTTCGGGACCCTGAACAGTCGGCGTGGACGATACGAATTTCAGCAGACGAATTTTAAGATCGAACGCGGTGAATTGCAGTTTCAGGGCAACCCTGGCGTCAATCCCGATCTGTTCATTCTGGGAACCCACCATATTACCCTGTACGATGGACAGCCTGCCATTGTAAGTGTCGTGGTTGGGGGGTCCCTGATGAAACCCCAAATCTCTCTGGATAGTGATCCACCACTTACGGAGCGTGACATTCTGTCCTATCTTGTAACGGGGCGCTCGGCAGACGATATTGGGACGATGCTGAGTGGTGGAGCTGCTGGCGGAACGAGCCTGGAGGGTCAGGCGGCAGGTTTGGTGCTTGGCGTGGCTGCGAATCAGTTGAGGGAGTCCATAGGCCGCAAGCTGGATCTTGATATCGTTGAGATCGATATGGGAGGAGAGGGCAGCCGAATTCGGGTGGGCAAATACGTTGGATCCAGATTTTTCTTTACCTATTCCAGGGAGTTGTCCACTGCAGGTGAGCAGGAGTTTACAGTGGAATATGAGCTTGTTCCAAGTGTGACATTGGAGGCTCAGCAGCGAGCAGGTACGGAACTGCAAAAGGACCGCCAATCGCTTGGAATATTCTGGAATAAGGAATGGTGATAGGCGGGTGAAGGGTTGGGCACAGCGCACGCGGAATCATTTGGATAACGAGCTCAATTAGCGGGCATTGTAAGATAACTGAGCGAACGGGAGGAGACGGATCGTGACAGACAAGGCGTTCAAAGTCAGAGCAGCGCATTGTGATCATGCCGCAGATGACGAAGAAATTTACCGTACACTTTGTCGAATTACAGACCCGCTGGATCGCACGTGGAACCGACTGGAGAAGGCCGACAAGATCGTCCTGAAGTTCAATATGATGAAACCACCTGAGCGGATCGTTTGGTTTGCAGGCCGTCGGCAGGAACTCGTGGATGATGCCGTTTGCCGAGCGGTACTTCGCATTCTGAGGGAACGGACGACCGCTGAACTTGTTGCCACAGATACGAATCCGTATGGCAACGGAAATCTGATGGGTACAGAATTCAACTATGCCAATTTATTGAACGAATTCGGAGTCGCATTTGTGGATTCCAACAGGCCGCCATTCTCTACCTATGAAGTAGAAGGTGGGGGACTGATGTTCGACAGGTATACCTTGAGCGCATGTTTTGAAGGTGCCGAAGTGGTGTCGGTCTCCAAAATGAAGAATCATCTGTTTATGGGCCTGACTCTGTGCATGAAGAATCTGTTCGGGCTTCCTCCGATATCCCCGCCCGAAGGCAGGGCTCGGACATACTTCCATCACTTCATCCGGCTGTCTTATCTTCTGCCTGACCTGGGAATGATTACGAATCCATGTCTAAATATCATAGATGCCCTCACCGGTCAATGGGGCAGGGAATGGGGAGGAGAACCCAGGATATGCAATGCCCTGATTACTGGCGACCAGGTGACGGCGACCGATGCATGCGGTGCCCACCTGATGGGGCACGATCCAGCTTCAGATTGGCCACAGCCTCCCTTCAGGAGGGACAGAAATCACCTGCTCCTTGCGGCGCAGCGAGGATTCGGCACGGTTGATCTTGGTGAGATCGATTTTGAATCGGAGGTTGAGGGTCCACTTGCGGAGTTCGACTCGGAGGAGACGGATGCCCTCGAAACTGTGTCCAGCTGGAGAAAGACGACCTGTGAGCAGGCCCTGACCTATTTGGATCGCAAGTCGCAGCTCGTGGACAAGTACCGAAATCAATTCATTTTTCTCCAGTCGGGAGAGGTGGTGTGGAGTGGGGCCGATCCTGCCAATCTAGGAAGTCGTAGAAAACTAAGCGGCAACAGGAAGGATCAGGCGATGTGGCTGAAGCTCGTCGATCCCGAGGAGGAGGAGAAAGAGCAATTTGGTGTTTATGAGAATCTGCTGGCAAGCAATGCATTTTAATGCGGACTCGCACGAATCCATTAGAGTTGCTGAGTTGCCAGTCAGAGGTTTTCTCTTTAGGCTAGCCCTGAACACCTGCGGTTTTATGCATACTGCCCGCATCCTGGTCGATTAATTCCGGTTTCGAGTTTAAGCGGGTCAGGTTGGCACCCGAATTGCACTTACTACGCTTGGAATCAGATTCTAAAACGTGATGTCTTCACAAACCAAACATTTGGAGGTAACAGGATGACCGGGATTTTTCATGGCATTCAGGCATTTGGGATTGGCCTGCTGACTACATTGGTGTTCTCCGGCGTGGTCGGCGCCGAGACTTACAAAATAGATGCATCCCATTCCAGCGTCGGTTTTTCGATAAAGCATATTTTTTCGAAGGTACCTGGAAATTTTAGGAAGTTTTCGGGCAAGATCGTCTATGACCCGGCCAACCCCGCGGGCGCATCGGTAAATGCCACGATCATAACTGCCAGTATCGATACGGATAATGATCGACGCGACGGCCACCTGAAGAGTCCGGATTTCTTTCACGTGGCAGACTATCCCGAGGCTTCGTTCAAGAGCAACTCGGTGAAAAAGGATGGCGACCGACTGCTTGTTTCTGGTGATCTGACGATCCGTGGTGTGACGAAAAGCGTGGTAATGCCCGTGGAAGTCCTCGGAGTTGGGATCCATCCGATGTCGAAGGCAGGTGTGGCAGGATTTTCAGGGGCGATCACCATAAAACGCTCAGATTACGGTGTGAATCACTGGGTTGATGAAGTTCCTGGTCTGCTTGGTGAGGATGTGACCCTTACGTTGAACGTCGAAGCAGCCGCGGTGGGGAAAATGAATCCCTGTAATCCTTGTGCCGTTAATCCCTGTGCAAAAAACCCGTGCGAAAAGAACGCGTGTAATCCGTGCGCGAAGAATGCCTGCAATCCCTGCGGCAAGTAACTCACGGTAACAGCAGTAGATCTTTGAGAGCGCAAGGTTTCGACCTTGCGCTTTTTTGCGTTTGAAACCGAATTGACATCCCGGTGTACTCTACATATACTGGTTCGCCTCAATGTGTCGGCGCTGATCACCTCCGTTTTGGCAATGGTTCACACACACATGTTCCACAATTATCCAGGAGGCAATATGCCTGTTACAGCTGATTTCGAAGCATATCTATCAGAGGACTGGTATGGCCATCCGATGACTGTGAGTGCCCTGCTCGAATGCGAGGCCGAGGCAGGCTTCGAGTATGCCGTTGTAATGCCGCAGACGAAACTCGATCCGGATAACGATGGCTTGCTCTCGGCGCTCGAGGGGCACTCGAATCTGCTGCCGTGTGTGATGATGAATCCGCACCTGGGTGAAGATGGAATTGCTCTGCTCGAAGGATATGTCACTCGGGGTGCCAGGGGGGTCAAACTGATGGGTGCCATCCACGAGTTCGAGGTGGATGACCCGATAGTTCATCCCTATGTGGAAGCTGCAGGCAGGTTGGGTATCGTGGTGTCGATCCACTCGGATAAAGGAAATTGCAGCGCCGACCGGTTTGCGGCAATCGCTGGAAAATACCCTGAGGTTCCGATCATTATGGACCACATGGGATTTCCGGATCACTTTGAAGAGGGACTCGCGGTTTGCCGTGAACACGAGAATATTTCTATGGGGACAACCATTCTTCGGTTTTACAAGCGTTGGGCCAATAACCCGGAAGAGACTGTTCCTGTGGAACTTGGCAGAGCCGTTGACCAGTTGGGGCCGGAACGTGTTGTCTTCGGTTCCAACTTGCCCGAATACCGTCCCATCCAGGTGAAACGGGCGATCCAGAGACTTGCCCTGGGCAAGGAAGCGGAAGACCTGATTTTTGGTGAGAATCTCGCCCGGATCTACGGGATCTGATATTCGTGGAAACCTTGGGCGAATTTCTGCCCGTGACGCATTGGGAGGCTAATGATTTGGAAAGATTACGAACGGGAGTGATCGGTGTTCGTGGCATAGGTGGCCGACACGTGCAGGATCTGGCCGATTCCGACTTGGCTGATCTTGTGGGCATTGCCGACCTGGACCAGGATCTGGCCGCGAAACTTGGTGAAAGCCACGGTGTGAAGGTGTGGTCAGATTATCGCGATATGGTGGAAAAGGAAAATCTGGATGCCGTGGTGATCGCCACGCCGCATCACCTGCATGCACCCATGGGGCAATATTGTCTGGAGGCCGGTCTCCATACGTTTGTAGAAAAGCCGATTGCGAATTCGATATCCGAGGCAGACAAGATGATCGCGGCTGCTTCCGCACGAAATCTCGTGCTTGCTGTAGGGCACAATTATCGCACTTTTCCGGGTAACCGGGCGATGAAGAAACTCATCGAAGAGGGCGCACTGGGTGAGATCTACCGGGTGCTCTGGATGTGGCTGGAGGCGAGGCCTGAAGGATACTACGACAGGGACATCTGGAGATGTACCTACGAACACGCCGGCGGTGGGGTGTTGATGAACCAGACGAGTCACGATCTGGATCTGCTGTGCTGGATGATGGGGGATCCGGTAGAGGTCTCTGCAATGGTTTCCAGTTGGGGTCACAAGGCGGAAATTGAAGATACCGCCATTGCAAATATCAGGTTCGCCTCAGGCGCGCACTGTAATGTCCAATTGAGCATATGCGATCGTCGTTTGAACTACCGGCAGATATCAGGAGATCTGGGCACACTGGTTTATCAGGACGAGAAGAATGCCAACTCGCACATCCCGGATGAGTTTCGGATAGGCAGGTATGAAACACCGATGCGGTCGTATATCAACGGCGAAGAAGGGGGCGTGTCCAGGCAGCCGGGCATTACCTGGGAGGATGTTCACATTGAGGATGGCGGTGAAACACTGCTCAACAGTTTCTTGCGAGCGGCCGCGACTGGTGGAGAGCCCATCACCGATGGGATCACGGCTCGACGCACCCTGGAACTGATCAACGCGATTCTTTATTCTGGAATAAGGAAAGAGGTTGTTGAATTACCACTGGACCGCAATAATTACGATGCACTTCTGGAGGAACTCAAACAGGGCCACGTTGGCCCGTTTCGACAACCCAGATAGGACATTTAATCTAGAGAATGCCCGAGGGAGGAAGACTTGCAGGTCTTCCTGCTTAATTTTCGTTGTGATATGTTGTCGCATCCCGAATTGTATCGAAATTCTCGATGGGGCATACGAGCGTTGGCTCCGCAACCGGCAACCCCGAATAAAGCGCGGAAAAGTCCACCGCCTCACCCGACAGATACCTGAAGGGGACCCCGAGGACCTGCAGAATGGCGGCGCTTGCGGCATAGTCCCAGATCGAAGCCTGGTCGAATGCGCCTATTGCTGATCCCCTTGCCACATAACACAAGTGCGCCGCTGCGGATCCCAGGCTGAAGATCTTTCCACCGTAGTTTATGCTCAGCTGGCTATGTGCTCCTTCGCTTACCATGAGTACGGCATTGCTGCTGATCTGGGTCCGGGGAGGCTCGAGGCGCACGCCGTTATGGAATGAAGTTTTGCCATCGGTATGATAGATGTCACCAATGGCAGGCAGGATGAAGGCGCCAAGGGTGGGCACACCCAGTTTTAATACACCTACTGAAACGCCCCATATCGGGAATCCGAGATTGAACGCCCGGGTCCCGTCTACAGGATCGATCGCCCAAACGATCGGCGACTCGGGTTGAGGATTTTCTCCTTCCTCACCAAGAATCGCATCGTCGGGTCTTACCCGGCTGATCTGGCTTCTGAGATACTTTTCAACATCGAGATCTGCCTGGGTAACCCAGGATTCGTCAGGTTTAAGGGTGCCCTTCGTTTTGCCGAAATGCGAAAGTGCAAGTTTCCCGGCTGTCTCTACGATCTCGAGCATCCAGCTGACGTCAATTTCGGGCATATGTTTCCTTCTGTTCCTGTTTTTGTGGTGACGGTGAGCTCCCGTGACAATGGAACATACAAGATTGGGAAGGCATTGCCAAATTCAGCGGATGGGCACTAAAGAACATTGCGTGGAAAACGGTGGGATGCTATCTTGTCGCGCGGAAAAATACGTCACAGCCAACCCGAAAATGGAGTAAATCAGGAATGAAGGAAGGAAAAAAGAAACTGCTGATAACAGGTGCCGCAGGAATGGTTGGCACCACCCTGCGTACGCTTCTGCGAGACCGCTATGATTTTCGGCTCCTGTTCCATAAAACTGTTCCCGATGATGTTCATGAGCAGGATGAAGTGGTAAAGTCCAGCGTTGCCAATTTGCAGGACATGATCAAGGCAGCGGAAGGCTGCGATGTCATTGTCCATCTTGCCATTAGAAGGTGGTCTGGTATGATGGAGTCCGATGTGGCAGAGGCTACGTTTGAAGTGGATATGCCGGGCGTATACAATATCTATGAGGCGGCCAGGATCAACAAGGTGCAAACGGTGATATTTGCGAGCACAAATCACGTTACGGGTCTCTACGAGCAAGAGGGGCTGGTAGCAACCCCGGATAGCCCGGTTCGGCCCGATGGCATTTATGGGGCGGGTAAAGTATTTGGCGAAGCCCTGGGTCGGTTTTATTCCGACCAGCATGGGCTAAGGGTGATTTGCCTCCGAGTTGCGAATTACAAATCGGAAGTCGAGCCCTCCCGGTATTACGAACCGGGTTGTTCACGGTGGCAGAGTCCCAGAGATCTTGCCCAACAAGTCTGGCGAAGTATTGAACAGGAGGATGTTAAGTTCGGGATATTCTATGGTGTGTCTGCGGGCAGCGAAAAGAAATGGGATCTGACGAATGCGAGAGACTTGCTGGGATATGAACCGGAAGATAACGGGTCATTGGAAAAGTACCGGGAGAAGAACAAGAAACCATCTTAAGAGCGGTGTCTGAGAAGATCGAGTATGTCGATGACGCAGTTTCGTTTCGAGAATAGGGGGACGTTGTGATCAAGGAAGGAATGAAGGTGCTGGTGTTCAGCGCCCATGCGGCTGACTTTTGTTCGCGGGCAGGAGGGGCGATTATCAGGTTTGTCGAGGCGGGTGGAACCGTGGATGTTTTTGACCTCAGCTATGGGGAGCGGTGCGAATCACCCGCGTTATATACCAGAAACCCAAAGCCCACGATCGATGAGGTAAAATCTATTCGCAAGAAGGAGATGGAGGAGGCTGCGGAAATTCTCGGCGCGTCGATCAGTTGCTATGATTTTGGTGATTGTCCGCTGGTTGTGGGTCCTGAGCGACAACTGCAGATGCTGGATACCATCCGCGAAAAGAAACCCGATCTCGTCCTCAGTCACTGGATAAACGATTTGATGCATCCAGATCATGTGGAAACCACACGTGCAGCGCTCTGGGCCTGCTCCTACTGCAATGCGGGTGGGGTCGAGACCGCAAACGATCCTGTCGGAAGGCCGAGGCTGATCTGTTACGAGACCACTATGGGCACAAGTCCGGTTTCTGGATTCGTTCCGGATCTATATGTCGACATATCTGATGTTTACGACCAGAAAATTGAGGCGCTAAAACGACTGGCCGCCCAGCCCCTTTTACCCGAAGTGTATGGCGTGCTAAACCGATATCGTGCCATGGAAGCACAACACATGGCAGGGATGAGCGATTGCCGGTATGCCGAAGGATTCGCACGCATCGGGAAGCAACCTGTAGTTTGACAGGTATCCCATTCCAAGAGAGGAACCCATGAAACCATCCTGGATGACTTACGGAGTCTTGAAAGATCTGTCACGCCATGATCTGTTGCAGACCCTCAAGGATCACGGATTCGAGGGTGTTGAATTTCGAACCGACGTCAGCCACGGCCACGGTGTGGAAGCCGGAATCGATGCCGATGAACGCAAAAAGGTGATTGCCGATTGTGAGGCGTTCGGAATCCGAATCATCAGTATCGCCACGGGAAACCGCTATCACGACACCGAATCTGGCGATCTCGAGAGGCACCTGGGGGAAACCAGGATGCGGATGGATCTTGCAGCAGATCTGGGAGTACCACGCGTGCGGGTGTTTGGGAACAACTTCCCCAAGGATGTGCCGAGGGAACAAACCCTTTCCCAGGTAGCGAATGCGTTACGTGAACTTGCGGAATATGGTACCCAACGTGGCGTGAAACCTGCTCTGGAATTGCACGGCGAGTTCGATTGGCAATCCTGCAAGTCGGTGGCCGAACAGGTGGACCATGAGAATTTCGGTCTGATCTGGAATTCGGTTGCGAGTGACGTGGTAGATGGTTCAGTTGAACAGGCTCTGGATGCGGTTTGGCCCTGGCTCGACCACGTGCATATGCACGATCTGGCTGGACAGGGTTACCCCTATCGCGAACTCTTCAAACTTCTGCACGCAAGAGGTTACGATGGATACATGTCTGCCGAAGCCGAGCGCAGTGCGGACAAGGGGGTGGGGGACCTGTGGATGTTCGTGGCCTACTACTCGGACCTGTTCAGGGCATATGCAGATCTAGCACGCGCATGAATGAGTAAGGCCCGGCACTCCTCAGGAGTGTCGGGCCTCTGTCTGTCAGCTATCTGGTCTGATGGATCCTATTTTACGAATTTGGTCGTGATCACCGTAACCAGTGTTCCATCCTCTATATCCTAGCTTCCCGCCACGATCGTTTCCCCGCTTTCCACCGTCACAGATGTCTTGATCAGCCTTGTGTCCGATTTTCGTAATCCATCGGGACCTCTACTCAAAGCGTCCGGATCGGTACTCTCGATTTCCGATCGCTTCTGAAGTACAAAGTTTAGATCGAGGTCCCTCACGGTAATGCCGCTGAGTTTGACAGATCCATCCTCCGATTTTCTTGGTTTCAAGGTGATTTTGTATCTACCCGCCAGATAGGATTCCCCCTTGTCATCTGTATTCACCGTTAGGAATGTCTGATCTACAAGTCTGTAATGGGAGAAGGAGAAGGCCTCTGCCAGTCTCTCGCGGATTGGACCAGGTAGGGGCTTGTCGTTTTGCCCAGAAGAGGTAGACGCCTCGATCAGATACAGGTGCAGCCCAACCCTGAGCGGTGGGGCATCCAGACGAGGATGAAGTCGAATCGCGCGATCACGGGCATCCGTTTCGCGAAACTTGAGGAAGAGGATGTTTCTGGCGAATTCCATAGACGCCACTTCCATATCGAACGTCCGCAAGACTCTCAGGAAGTCGCCTTTGCGAATGTATTCGAGTTCAAAAGCGGTATATCCTTCCGGTATGATGCCCTGCCATGCGCTATCGGCGGCATAGGCGAAATTGTCCCTCGTCGGTATCACACAGAGCAAAACGAATGCGAGGATAACGAAGGATCTGGGTGAGTTATGTAGCTTGGTTTGGTTGGTCAATTTCAGTTTCCTTGGCAAGATGGTTCGTCAGGCATCGAATCCCCAAACTTGCATGGCGGTTCGGCCGAATATCCAGGATCGTTCTTCTTCGCTGAGACTCGAAAAATAATCAAGCGGTAGCTTGAGCGCGTTGTCATATCCCTCTCTTGAACTCGCTGGAGGGTAGTCGCTTCCCCACATCATGCGATTCGGACCGAAAGCCTCCAGCGCCATATCTGCAAAAGGTGGAATGTCTTCGAATGGGTGGGGGAGTTCACAAAATTCACCGAATCCTGGAAGTTTGATGGTCAACGCAGGCTTTTCGGAAAGTTTCATGACCTCCTTGTATTCCGCATATGGAGGGCTCGCATTTTTTCCTACACCAGCAAGGTGTTCGATTACGATTTGCAGTTCTGGAAAGGTCTCCACGACTTCAGTAAAAGCCTCGCCTAAAAGGGCCTTCGGGCTGCAGGGCGCACTTACTACAAGACCCAGTTCCGATGCCGTACGCCACTGTGCCATTGGGTCTGGGCAACCTGCGCGATGATCCACGGGAAGGCGAATCCCACCTATTCCCTTTTTTGCCCATTCTCGTATCTTCGTGCCATCGTCGCTGTTTTCAACAATCATGGTTCCACGAAATCGTCCCGAGTGGCTTTCCATACTTTCAATCACATATGTGTTGTCGGTATTGCCCATATACTGGATAAAGACCGCATTGGACACGCCCGATTGATCCATATGGAAGATTAGAGACTCGACGGGTTCATATTTATGCAGCCCGATGTGGCAGTGTGTGTCGACGATCGTCACGGTCGTTTCCTTCTGGAAAGTTAAGGATTGGAGATCAGAGGCGTGTTTCTTGATCGGATGATGTTTCCTCAACTGGTGAAATACACGCCTGATTGTCATTTCGAGGGTAGTTAACCAGTTTGGAAACCGGATGTGCGGTCATTTCCGACGCAGGATACGGGTCCAGAATATCTGACAGATCAGCACTTTCTCTGATGTCCGGATCCAGCCACGTTTCGAAATGATCACCAGACAGAATCACCGGCATCCGGTTATGAATCTGTTCCATAAGTTCATTGGGTTCTGTGGTAATGATGGTGCACGTGTTGAGCGGCTTGCCATCTGGTTGCTTCCAGGTTTCCCACAACCCCGCAAAGCCGAATGTTTCCCCGGATTTCATCGAGATATACATTGGGGTCTTTGTCTGTCCACCTGGATCTTTTCGCCATTCATAGAATCCGTTGGCGAGGATAAGGCACCGACGCTTCTTAAAGGCCTCACGGAAAGATAGTTTCTCTGCGAGTGTCTCCGAACGCGCGTTGATCATTCGGCTTCCGATCTTCGGGTCCTTTGCCCAGTAGGGAATCAGACCCCACTTGAACATTCTGACTGCAAGTTCTCCGTCATTCGGGACTGCGGCTATGTCTAGGCTCGGTGCGATATTATAGCGTACAGGGATGTCCTCAGGAAAGATGAACTCCGGAAACTCATCTTGAAGCGCATCCGGATCTACTGCCAGGACAAATCTGCCGCACATGGATCTCGATCCTTCCACCTTTGATCAAGGGTATTATTCTGCAACCGGCACGGTCTCGAGGGGCTTGTAGTTCCCAAAGGTCGGGGCAGGTCCGTTAACCGGCGCTGCCCAGTTTACGGCATTGGCGAGCACCTTGAGCACTTCCGGATTGTGAAAAATGGGATAGGTCTCGTGGCCCGGTCTGAAATAGAATATTTTCCCTCTACCCCTGTGGTAACAACAGCCACTTCTGAAGATTTCACCGCCGGGGAACCAGCTGACGAAAACGAGTGTGTCCGGGTCTGGTATGTCGAATCTTTCCCCATACATTTCTGCGTGAGGGATTTGAATATACTCTCCCAGACCTTCAGCGATCGGGTGGCCGGGCTCGATGACCCAGATGCGCTCCTTCTCACCGATTTCCCGCCATTTCAAATTACACGTCGTGCCCATCATTCGTTTGAAAATCTTGGAAAAATGCGCTGAGTGGAGACAGATGAGCCCCATGCCATCCAGAATTCTTGCCTGTATTCGGTCGACCAGGGAATCCTCGACCTCACCGTGTGCGCCATGGCCCCACCACATCAGAACATCAGTAGAGTCCAGTACCTCGTCTGGAAGCCCCTGGTCGGATTCATCCAGTGTGGCGGTACGCACTTCCAATCCTTTTTCTTTTTTCAGACATTCCGCAATAGCTCCATGAATACCCGTGGGGTAGATGGCTGCTATTTCTGGTTTTGCTTTTTCATGACGGAATTCGTTCCATACCGTTAGTCTGATCGTACTCACGGGTCGTTTCCTTTTGAAAGTTTGGTCATTGGAGTTCTTAATGTTTACCTTGCAGCATGCTCTGATATCTATGCGTCTCACGGTCAGTTGTCAAGCGGTTTGTCTTGATAAAGGCGTCAAAGAAGCTTAGCACTTGCCCGAGTCCTGCAGCGGGAGTATATTTGGCATTGCATCCACAAATGGACCGTCGAAAGTAAGGAGGAATGGCATGGCAGCTGACGTTGGGTTTGCAGTAGTTGGGCTGGGGATGGGAAAGCACCATTGCAGATCGATCAATGAGGGGAAGGGCTCGCGTCTGGTTGCCGTATGCGATCTGGACGAGGAACGGATCGCACAGATGACAGAGAAATATGATTGTAAGTCATATACCCGTTTCGATGATCTCCTGAAGGACGATGACGTGCAAGTGATCAATATCGCCACACCCTCGGGCACACACGTGGAATTTGGGCTCAAGGTGGCCGAGGCAGGAAAGCACATGATCGTTGAAAAACCAGCAGATATCAATACTGAGCGGATCGATGCGCTGGAGAAGGCAGGCAAGGATCGCAACGTGAAGATCGGATGTATCTTCCAGTCTCGTCTGGAACCGTTGAACGCGAGGATATACGAGACGATTCAGTCCGGACGGATGGGGAAACTCATCGGATTGCACGGCCATTTGCCTTGGTACAGGGCACAGAGCTATTTCGATGGTCCGCACGGAAAATGGAAGGGGACGTGGGATCTCGATGGGGGTGGCTCCCTGATGAACCAGGGAGTACACACGGTCGACCTGCTCCAGTGGTTCGGCGGGGGCGTGAAGTCGGTGATGGGCATGTATGACGTGTACAACCACGATATCGAGGCGGAAGACCAGGCGGTTGCCATTGTACGCTTCAAGAATGGTGCACTGGGAACCATTTATACAACAACTTGTTGCTACCCGGGGTATGATCAGCGAATCACGATTTACGGGTCGAAGGGCTCGATATTGAAAACTGCGACCGAGCTTTTGGCCTGGAAGATTCAGGACGATATGGGAGAGGAAGAAGAAAAGGAAATGATGAGAATATTCGGCCCAAAAGATGAAAGCCTGGGGATTTCATCAGACCCGCTGGCGCTGGGGGCCGATGGGCACACACTCATCGTGGAAGATATGGTACGAGCGATTCGGGAAGATGGCGACCCCATGATCGGACTGTCCAGCGCGAGAAACGCGGTGGAAGTGATCAATGCGATCTTTGAATCCGGCAGGACGAAATCTGAAGTTGTGCTGGATTAAGCGTTCAGAATAGCGAAGTTATAGAATGAAAAGGGCGTCCAGAGGGCGCCCTTTTCATTGTCTACCCAGAAATGAATGGGTTAGAATATTGGTACTTTCGCTTCGCCAGCGATACGGATCACATTTGTTGCGGCGAGCGGAATCTGGTCGACACTCAGGTGTTCGATCAGGCCGTATCCGTTTGGGAACGCGCCATGAAAACGCTGGAGCATGGTGTGGAGGTCCAGTTCGCCCTCTCCAGGAATGGTTTCGCTGAGGTGGACGACCAGGCCGTTATCAACGGCGATATCTTTGATGTGACACACCGGGCCGAGTTTGCCCATGTGATCGAAAATATGGGCGAAGTGCTCAGTGCTGTTATAGACCTGGCGGAGCGACTCGAAGTGATTTATGGCGTCCATGACCAGAAGGAGATTGGGGCTGGAGACCTCCTCGACCAACCGGCGGCAAGTCTCGGGTGTATTGAGGATCGAGATGCAGTGGGTTTCCATCACAGCGATGACGCCCAGGTCCTCCAGGCGAGTCTTGATGGATCGCAGCGTGTCGATGAGTAAATCCATGGCTTCAGCAGTGTGATTAGCCCGGTGAGGTGTCCAGGATCCGCCGGGATTTCGGCTCCCGGGACGCAGAAGATAAGTCGTGCCGCCAAGCTGTTGGCAAATCTCGGCGCCCCGATGGATTCGTGCAGACACCTTTTCTCTCGCCTGTAGGTCAGGATCGAAAAGGCATTCGCTGTAGGTGATGGAGAACTGGGCGAGATCCATACCATTTGCATTGAACAGGGAACGGCACCGTTCGGTGTCGCTTCCTGTCACCTCGGTTACGAGTTCACCGGGAAAGTGGAAACCCGCACCGGTGAAGTCCATGCCTCGGATTTTTTCGAAATGATCTTCCACGCATGTTCGAAAATCTCCTGGTAACATCCCTACGATGCCAAGACGCATATGTTTCGCTCCCGCGTTGGGTAATTTGGACCGGCGCGATGCTGCAAATAGTTGCGCGTTCAACAATGCGCCGCTTGCTTTAGATGTTCATTAGTCCTATCATTGTGCGTTGTAATGACAACCGAATTTATTCGATAAGGAGATCTGTAAAATGGCGGAAAATGTTGATGAGTTATCTTTAAATTATGAAGAGGACGGTAAGCTGCTTTGCAAGGAACTGGATAAGTATGTGCTTTCGAAGGGGGCATGGGCAACCGTCATGTTTCTTTACCAGGACCTGAACCGCCAGTCAGGCGAATTCGGTCCTCAAAAGGTGACGATCCGCAGATACCAGAAACGGGATGGAAGTTATTTGCCCAGAAGCAAGTTCAACATTTCCAGTATGGATCAGGGCAAAAAGATCATCGAGGCGCTGCAGGCCTGGGTAGAAAAGTCAGAAGAGGCGGAAAAGGCGGGTTGAAGCACTTCGTTTGGGAGAATCGTACAGGTCTCCCCCGAGACTTGGTCTGGCCCGGATGGTCTACATCGACACGCCCAGAAGACCACGTGTGAACTGAAAATCGATATTGCCATTGGCGCTAGCTTTTGTCTTGTATTTTCGCGAGGCGAGATCTAGAACAAGTCGATGCAGTGCTGGTGTATCATCCCCGGACCGACCGGTCAGTTCCAAATCAAGATCATCGCCGTAGAAGGCCTTGCATGAGGACTCACCCGAGATCTGAAGCATGGGAACCAGAGGGTGCCCTTGAAGTGGGTGCTCTCCTGCATACGCGATGAGCATCTCCACACCTGTGCCTCCCATTCCCGTTAGTGTTTCAACCCAGTGATCTGTTTGGGTCTCCATAATGTGCAGACCCGGCCTTTTCGGCCGCTGGCCGTATCGAAGGGTGGGATTGGCAGCAGTTGTCCCAAGGGTTCCATCCCTGTAGGCATCGGTGCTGAGCAGCACGCTTTCCTCGGGCAAGACCACAGTTCCTCCCCGCAGCACAATTTGTCTGGTGAATTCCGCAAGGGTCGTCGCACTTTCGCCTTCCACCGGACCGGTAGCCACCAGTCCCACGGACAGGCGGCTAAAATCTACTTCGACCGTATCGAAGTTGGCCATTCCCTCACACCGTTTGCTGAACCAGGATTCGGCAATTTTCATTACATTGTCGATGCCACCATCCAGCTGAATACTTGCCCATCCAAAATCTTCCTTCGACAGACCGAGCAGTTCCAGTTCGTGTTGCAGGTAATCATTGTGGGTCTTTTCACACCCGTGTTCCAGCAGCAACGCGAATCGAACAAGAGGGTGGGTAAGGTATCCCATCATGGTCCTTGTATACATCTGTTCGGCCATCTCTCCGCCATTGCCGCAGCCTTCCGTGTGAACCAATGTTACATATCCTGAGAGTCCGTGATCAAACCCGATTTTTTCCGATGCGAGGTGTTTCACGCACAAATCGGCAACCTGACCCGAACACAGGCTGGTTGGCAGGACAAGCCCGTGAAAATCCGTCGCGATCCTTCCCTCGCTGGATAGTGCCGTGTAGTTGGATGAGGGGAGAGGAAGGTCTCCAGATACCGGAATCGGGAGACCTCCGGGTTCCGACAATGAGCGGATCGTTTCGAGATTGGACGTATCCGTCTGGCGCCAGTCTCTCCAGATGGATACCTGGGTGTGGCCGGCCTTCTCCCCCTTGCTGCGGGTACCCGAGGCAACGTCCAGAGTTTGTTCCATCATGGTTTCACCCAGGTCGTCCATGGGCACTCCGTCCAGATAGGCGCCGGCATTCACGTCCATTTCATTGGAGAGGAGCTCATACCTCTGGGTGGTCGTGATGACCTTGAGCGTGGGGACAAAGGGAAAATTCGTGATGGATCCGTTGCCTGTTACGAAAAAGATCATATTGCACCCGGCAGCCACCTGGCCGGCGATGCTTTCAAGGTCATTTCCAGGGCTGTCCATGAAATAATAACCCGGGTCCACCATGGGCTGGGCGTAGTCGATCACGTCATCCAGGCGAACATCGGGGTGGCGTTTCATTGCCGCACCGATTGATTTCAAGACAATATTGTAGAGACCGCGGTATTTGTTGCCGCCCGAGGGATTGCCTTCGGCCGTTGTACCGTGCCAGGCGGCCAGGTCCTTGTAGGCTGCGATCTTTTCCAGAAACCGCGTGGCCGTATCCAGATCCTTCGTGTTTTGCAGGATATATGGCTCTGCGCCTATGAGTTCGTCCGTTTCCGCGAGATTCGCTGACCCACCTTGCCGAATGACCTCCCTGGCCACCCATGACACCAGCGGGTTCCCGGAAACACCGGAGAAGGCGTCAGAGCCCCCGCACTGCAGAGCGATCTTCAAACCGGATACAGGCTGAGGTGTTCGCTTTGTTGTATTGACTCTTTGAGTCCATCCCTCGATAACGTTGTAGCCACGGTCGAGGTTTTGTTGGAAGCCGCCCGTCAAGGATAGGAATTCGTGAGGGATATCTGAATAGGGGTATTCATGCTCATCCATGAATTCTTGAAGCTTGGCATTGGTTAGCGGCTCGTTGCCGTAATCGACCACAAGAACGGCCCCTACATTGGGGTGGACCACAAAACCGGCAAGTGTGTGCAACAACAGATCCAGGTTGTTGGGATCGTGATAGCCGCCACCTTCCGTATGGCTGGCGCAAACAATATCGTCGATATGCTCGAAACGATCCACAAGACCAACGGATTTCTCCCTCAACCTGCTTGCAAAGCTTGCCGTGCGACTGGTGGTACCCAGAATGAGAATGGTATTCCGTGTCCCGACGCCTCTGTTGGAACTGCGTTCGTAACCCAGAAAGGAACGGGAGGGTGTATCCAGAGCAGTAGGCGTTCCAGGTATAAAGGTCGTTGGGTCAAGCAAATAGGGTTCGATTCGATCCTCGAAGTTGGGCGTTGCTGGCAAAGAGAATTCCAGATTCCTCAGCTTAAGCGCCTCCAGAATCTGAGGGTTACAGACATAGGCCCCTGGGAGGATTTGTTCGGTTGCTACTCCGAACGGGAGATTCCAGGACAGCAAGGTGCCTCCCCTCGGGATCGCTTCTACGGCGAATCGGTGACCCTCCAGAATGGTTGAGGTAAGGGGAAATGCTTCTCCGCGATACTGAATGATGCAGCCTGCCGGCAAAACACGTGTGGCAATGGCAACATTGTCCCCTTCGAGCGGGAGTCTTCCGATTTCACTGAATTCGTATGTAATTCCCATCTGCCTTCCCCACGATCTTTTTGGTTGAGAGTTCATGGATTCAACGATGCAGGTATACGAAAAGGGGCAAGGAAAGTCAAGCCGGTCCCGAGTTTTTACGATAATAGGGCTTGACACATTCAACTGACATGGATTATATTACTAACAGATGTTTTAGTAGTAAAACATCTGGTTGGTTATGCAGTCATTAGATAGGAGGATAGCAATGGTGACCTCGGAAGTCTGGAAAGCCTTTGAGGAAAATGAAATCACGCACAGCGTCGCCCATCATCTGGCGGCCATAAGAGATCTTACGGACCAGCAAGGGTATGCGCGCGTCTCGGATGTGGCCAGGATGCTGGATATCACCAGAGGGAGTGCATCCCTTACGCTCAAGGCGCTGAAGGCCAAGGAATATGTCCTGGAGGATGCCAACAAATTCCTGCAGCTCTCAGATGTGGGCCAAAGAGTCGTGGATCTGGTAACCACCAAGAGAGCAGTGACACTCAAATTCCTGAGAGACGTTTTGCGGGTTGACCCAAAGCAGGCTGAGGTAGACGCATGCAAGGTTGAGCACCTGTTGAGCGAAGAAACGGGTGAGAAGCTGCTTCATTTTGTGCGGTTTCTTTTGGCGGACAAATCCGCGGCCCGGAAATTTCTCCAGGCCTTTTGGGCCGAAAACGCGCTTTGCCACGATCTTGAGGATTGTCCGATATGCGATGTAGAATGCTTGATGCAGCTTCAGATTGAAGATTGAGCTGTTGGGAGGAAAAATGGCGAGTCTGGGTCGTGGCTTTGTAGCGTTTTTTATACTGAATGTTTTCCGGAGACGTCCGATGAGTGAAACTGTAAACAACACCGGATCACTCGCGGGCATGTCTGAGGGTGAAGACGGCCTGGTTGAAAATATTTTTGGCAATTCTGTGATTACCACACGTCTGCGCGAATTGGGGGTTACACCCGGAGTGCGCGTTCGTCTTCTGAGATCGGGATGCCCTACTGTTGTACAGGTGGAAGGGGGCAGATTTTGCGTTCGGAGAAAAGACGCTGAGTCGATCAAGGTACGGATACCAGGACAGGAGCGGTAGTGGGAAATGGGAAGTCTCGGGAGCACGGCGCAGAATACGGAAATCGATGAGTCGGTGACAATTGCCCTGGTTGGCAATCCCAATACCGGTAAGACCACGCTTTTCAACGGTCTTACCGGTCTTTTTCAGCGGGTAGGAAACTATCCCGGTGTCACCGTTGAACGCAAAGAGGGCAGATTTGATCTTGGAAACGGCAGAACCGTGCGACTCGTGGATCTTCCCGGGGCCTACAGTCTTTCCGCACTTTCGCCGGATGAGACGATTGTAGCGGATGTTCTGCTTGGGAGGCAGGAAGGTGAGCCCCCGGTTTCTGCGGTTCTGGCCATTGTGGATGCCACAAATATCCAGAGAAATTTGTATCTGGTTTCGCAGATCCTCGAGCTGGGGCTTCCGGTGGTTCTGGCTCTGAATATGATCGATCTGGCTGATTCCAGAGGCATTCGCATTGAAGCCGGGGAAATTTCAAAGCAGCTTGGAGTGCCGGTAGTACCAGTTTGTGCGAGCAGGAAATCGGGGCTTCCGGAAATCAGAGCTGCGCTGACCGCAGTAGTGGTTTCACCTGCTCCTCCGTTGCGGCCAACGGTACCTGAATTTCCAGATATTTTGAAGGACCAGGTGGAATTCCTGTCAAACGGTGCAGGAGGTTCGAATGCCAACGGCTATGTAAACCGTGCCCGGGTTTTCAGAGGAATTATCGATGAGGGAGGCTACGCGGAAAAGAAGCTTCTTGAGCACAGGGGAGAGGGATTTCGCGACCAACTGGATCAAATTAGGGAAAACGTGTCTGGTGGTGAGCCTTTGTCCTCCCTGGAGTCCGCGGTAAGATATGATTGGATCGGTTCCGTACTGTCAAATGCGGTGACTCGATCGGATAGGCTACAGGAGACCCTATCCGATCGGGTGGACAGATACATTACACACCGGTTTTTTGGAACACTCATTTTCATCGGTATCATGACCCTTGTTTTTCAGGCAATTTATGCCTGGTCAGGGCCGTTGATGGATGTGATCGATTCTTCGTTTGCCTGGATTGCCGGCAAGGTGGGTTCCACAATGCCGGAAGGCGCATTACGGAGTCTTGTGGTGGATGGGTTGATTGGAGGCGTTGGCAGCGTCGTGGTGTTCGTTCCACAGATTGGTATTTTGTTCCTCTTTCTGGCTCTGCTGGAAGGATGTGGATATATGTCGCGGGCTGCATTCCTGATGGATCGGCTGTTCGCCCGCTGCGGGCTTTCTGGGAAGTCATTCATCCCACTCCTGTCCAGTTTCGCCTGCGCTGTTCCAGGGATTATGGCGGCTCGAACCATTGAGGACAAACGGGAACGGTTCACCACTATCCTGATTGCGCCTCTGATGAGTTGTTCGGCGCGCTTGCCGGTGTATACCATTTTTATTGGTGCGTTCGTACCTGATCGAACGGTGATGGGGGAGTGGTTCGGGCTCCAGGGCCTGACCCTGTTTGCAATGTATTCCGTGGGTGCCCTCGTTGCCATTCCAACCGCTTATCTTCTGAAGCGAACCCTTTTGGGCGGGGGTACCACCCCATTCATCCTCGAATTTCCATCGTACAAAGTCCCGGATTTGCGAACGGTATTTTTGCGGGTGTATCTCAGTTGCAAGTCCTTCCTGGAGCGTGCGGGTACCATTATTCTGGCAGCCGCGGTGGTGATGTGGGCACTTGCATATTTTCCCCGGTCTCCTGATATCGAACGAAACTTCGAGGCCAGAATGGACGAGGTCCGGAGCAGGCCGAATCAGGTGGCGGTTGAGGCGGAGCTCTCCAATCTCGAGGCGGAATTGGCTTCAGAACTTCTTAACCAGAGCTTTTTGGGAAGGGCTGGTCGTATCATAGAACCCGCAGTTCGGCCTTTGGGGTGGGACTGGCGCATAGGGATGGCGGCTCTGGCCTCCTTCCCGGCCAGGGAAATCGTGGTAGCGACCCTGGGAACAATTTACAGTCTTGGGGATGTCGATGAGTCCTCGGAAGATCTGAGGCAGGCCATGAGAAACGCCACCTGGGAGGATGGCAGGAAGGTATTCACGCTTCCTGTTGCACTGTCGATTATGGTATTTTTCGCCTTGTGTGCCCAGTGTACGGCAACTCTGGCGATAATCCAGCGTGAGACCCAATCCTGGAAGTGGGCGGCCTTTTCGTTCTCTTATATGACCTTGTTCGCATACTTGGGAGCATTCGCGGTATACCAATTGACCACCGCCCTTGGGTGGGGGGGATAATTCATTGGACTGGCAAGAAATACTCGCAATTGGGTTGGCCGGGCTCTGCGGTCTCTGGATGTTGTGGAGATTTACATCGCCATTTGTTACGGGTGTCGAAACAGGATGCTCAGGGTGTGCCTCTCAAAGCTGCTCTATCCAGCCTGCGCCGGTTCCATTGCTGGAGATCCGTACGGATGTCTCCGGTATCCCGTCCATTGAGCCGCCCTCGGGCCGGCGTTCGGTTTCGACATAAAAGCACCGGATGCAGAATCGAAATCCGGCCATTCCTGCCGGAAAAATCGCTTGCGAATTGCCAATTAAAACCGTAATGTCATGATCTGATTTCACAGCGTGTGGTTGCGAATGGGGCTTTGCCTGGGAAGCAAGTCCCTCATCTTGTCCGATTTCAGCTCAACGAAATCGGAGCATTATGCCTTAGGAGGGTTGTGTGCATCAGTTAAGTTCCGTAATACTTCGAATTTTTGTTTTACCGGCGATTGCCATAGCGTGTTTAGGATCGTCCGATTCGTGGGCCAAAACCAAGAAGCTGGACAATGATTCTCTGAAAATGGCCAAGGTATTGAACAAGGACAGGGAAAAGGCGTTTTCGGGAAAAGAAGGCATGCCGCTTAATAAGTTCCAGGAGCAATGGGCTGCCCTTGCGGAGCGATTGAATAACCTTTACGGTGGGCATAAAGTAAGGATGAACAAGTTCGGGTCTCATGTGAGATTCCGACAGGGATTCGCCCAACTGACGTATCTGGGTCTTCGCACGCACTCACGTGTGACACCCCTCAAGCCCTCACCCCAGGAGCTCGTTTCGAGACACCCTTTTTTGCAGGAACTGGTACTCGAGGGATCTTGTTATACCGGGGGCGGCAGATACCAGAAACAAGTGGCCGATCTAATCGCGGTGGACCCGGATCTTCAGCACTTGCTGCGCGAGCGTATTGAAAAATGGGATACCAAACACCGGGGAAAATTTGAAATTCTATTTCCCGTCGAGGCTGCCAAGTCTATGAATTGATCTTGTAATCCAAATCGATTAAAGACCTAAATATGTCAAGCAGCTAATAAAGTGCTTGACATTATTTTTATTTAAACTTGTATTTAGTCATGGCTAATTATTTGTTTGTTTCGGAGGTATAAGAAGTTGAGTAGGCCCGAAAGGAGATATTGAGATGAATGTGATCAACCGGAGAGACCGGTGCGGATTTCGACGGACGGGTACCGTTCTGACCCTGGTCCTGTTGCTATCCAGTTGCGGTGACAAGCTGCTCACCCACGGCCCGCCTGCAGGAGAGACGACGGCCGAACCTATGGAGAATCCGCTCCCTATCATGGCCGCGTTCGCAAGAGGTGATGAAGGATTTGCCCGAATATTCAAAGTTTCGGACGGCCTGGGTCCAACGTTTAATCAGCCCAGCTGCGAGACCTGCCATCCGGGAGATGGCAGGGGAACCCCGCAGACAACACTGATCAGATTCAGTATCAATGGCGACCTCGTGCCGCAACTGGGTGGTCCGCAACTCCAGGACAAGAGCATTCCAGGTGCGGTCCCGGAAACTGTCCCTGAGGGTGCAGAGATTTCTGTTCGAATGCCGCCACCTGTTTTTGGAAGAGGTTTGATGGAAGCCATTCCAGCAGAAACGATTATCGCACTCGAAGATCCTGATGATGCCGATGGAGATGGGATATCTGGCCGTGTTAACTGGGTTCAGCCTGCTGGATTCGTGCCTGCTGAGTTTGTGGGTGCCGGCCCGGGATTGGCGGTTGGCAGGTTTGGCCTAAAGGCCAACATATCATCTTTGCTTCAACAGGTGGTGGGTGCGTATCGTGAAGACATGGGCATCACCAGCGATTTTCTCCCTGTAGAAGCTATTCATTCGGATGCCGGCGATCTTGCACTTTCTGATCGGGTGGCGGACCCCGAGATACCTGCACACGAAGTGCTGGACGTGTTGATGTATGTCCGCACTCTGGCGGTTCCCAACAGAGGCGAAATTACACCGGAAGTTCAGAACGGAGAGAGATTGTTCGAGCAGGTGGGGTGCACGGGTTGTCACATTCCTACGCTTAAGACCGGACCCAGTCCGATCCCGTCGCTCGACCAGGTGGATGCCCACATGTACTCTGACCTTTTGCTGCACGATATGGGTCCCGGCCTTGCGGATAACCGGGCCGATGGGTCAGCCGACGGATATGAATGGCGTACACCGCCATTGATGGGTATCAGGCTCGCTCCGGACAACCTGGGGGGTCCCGCACATTATCTTCACGATGGACGCACATCCGATCTTGGAGAGGCTATTCTCGAACACGGCGGTGAAGCCCAGGGAAGCAGAGATAGGTATCAGGCCCTGTCCACAGATGAACAGAATGCGCTGCTGGCATTTGTTTTATCACTTTAGGAGCTCACGTGCGAGGAACTGCGAAATCACACTGGAGCAGGCGCAAATTTGTGGCATGTTCGTCGGTTGTATCAGGTGGTTTGGCACTCTCGGGGTGCGCCACCATGTCCGTGCTTCACGTGGCGATTTCGGAAAACAGAATCCGGATCGATCTGGATAAATACCCTGATTTGAGGAAGAACGGTTCGAGTGTTCTACTCAAATCCAGCCGCGACCCGATTCTTTTGCTGCACATGTCCAATGGGGAATATCGTGCGCTTTCTGCAATATGCACCCACTTGAGCTGCAACATCAGGATGTCCGGCAAGGTGCTGCAGTGCCCCTGCCATGGATCCACATTCGATCTGGATGGGAATGCAATCAGGGGCCCGGCCCAGCGACCACTCAAGATCTATGAATCTAGAAGATTGGACGGGGCCGTTGAAATCTTACTTTGAGAAGCCAGAAGGGAGATAGGTAGGCGATGTTCAAATTCGTAATGTTTGTAACGATCCTGGGTATCCTGTTGCCGGTAGTCGCCGTCGCAGAGGATACAGCGGAAGAGGAGCGGCCGTTCGTGTCGGGGGGGGCATACGACAAGCCCCATCTGTTCAAACTCTCCTCGGGGAAGGCCGCATTGGGAGGGTATGCAGAAGCACACTTCCGGTTCGAAAAAGAAGAGGGGATTACAGAGGAAAAGACATTTGTGCCCAAGCGCTTCAATCTGTTCTTTCATTCGGCAGTTTCAGATCGCTTCCGAATGGCGGCAGAACTGGAATTCGAAGAGGGTACGGAAGAGATTCTGCTGGAGATGGCCATTCTGGATTTCGATATCCATCCGGCATTGACTTTCAGGGCGGGAATGATTCTGACTCCTCTTGGGAAGTTTAATCTTGCGCACGACAGCCCTTCGAACAAAATGACGGATCGCCCAGTCGTCAGCACAGAGATCATTCCAACTGCGCTTTCAGAGCCCGGTATGGGCATCCTGGGTGCATTCTACCCGTCGGCGAAGACCAGAGTTACCTATGAGCTCTATGCAGTAAACGGCCTTACAGATGGTGTGGTGGAAGAAAGCGATGAGGGTACCAGGACTTCCCAGGGCAAGCACAACATCGAAGACAATAACAACAAACCTGCTATCGCTGGTCGTGTGGGTTTGAGTCCAGTTCCGTCTGCAGAGATCGGTTTCTCCTGGCATTCAGGGCAATACAATACCACATTCTCAGAAGACATCAGGATCGACGATGCCCGAAATCTCACAATACTTGCCCTGGATGGCGAGTATCGCTGGAAAGACCTGGAGATTCTTGGGGAATATGCCAGGGCAGAGGTGGATTTGCCTTCAGGATTGCTCGGCTCGATATATGCCAGTAGACAGCACGGGGTCTACCTTCAGGCAAGTCACAGGTTCCTGAAGGGTGCGCTGCCCGACATGCAGGGTTCATTTTTTGAAGGTGCGATACGGTATGATGTGGTAGACTTCGACCGGGATCTGGAAGGGGATGTCCTGCGGCGAATCACATTCGGTCTCAACTTCAGACCCACGCAGGAATCGGTAATGAAGCTGAATTATTTCTACAACTGGCGGAAAGACAGGTCAAATGTTCAGGCACTCGGCGCAGGAATCCTGTTCAGCGTAGCCACGTACTTCTGATCACTCATTCGGGTTTCACTCTGGCAAGACGCAATGCGTTTCCTGTAACACCAAGTGATGTCCCCATATCACCTGCCAGGACTGCTACCACAAGCGAAACAAACCCGGGTATAACGCCAACTGCGAGGCACAATTTGATGGTCAGAGAAGACCATACATTCTGCCGAATCACGCGACGCGCTTTCCTGGTCAATCGAAACAAATAAGGAAGTTTGGTCAGGTCGTCTGCCATGAGGGCAACGTCCGCAGTTTCAAGAGCAGCGTCTGTTCCCGCAGCTCCCATAGCAATTCCCACCGAAGCGCGTGCCATCGCAGGGGCATCATTCACGCCGTCGCCTACCATGGCGACCTCTCCGTTTTGCACACTGAGTTTTTCTATAATTTCGACCTTATCTTCCGGCATCAGGTCGGCATGCCATTCGTCGATTCCCAACAGAGCTGCAATATTTTGGGCTGTGGTGGAGTTGTCGCCTGTGAGCATCACCACACGTTCGATGCCCAATTTCCGCAGTCTTTGAATGGTCTCTGCTGCTCCAGGCCGGGGTGCGTCTGCAAATGCCAGAACCCCGATTGTTTCCGAACTGTTTCCGACCAGTACGGTGGTTTTGCCTTGTTGTTGTAATTCGAGTACGGAGTCAGTGCTTCCGCACTCCAGAAATCCCGGTTTGCCCAACTTGTAGGTTCTGGCGTCAATGGTCGCTTGTACACCCTTGCCCGTGACGGACTTGAAATCCGTTACGGAGGGCAGTTCCAGTCCCTCTGCCGCGACCAGGACCGCACGTGCAATTGGATGCTGCGAGCGTGTCTCCAGGGCGGCTGCAATTCTCAAGATGTCCTCTCGCGTGTGTCCTTTTGCAGGCAGGACGTCCGTCAGTTCCGGTTTCCCGGTGGTGAGCGTACCCGTCTTGTCGAACGCGACTACCCGGACATCGGCCAGGCTTTCTAGAAAGTTTCCCCCCTTGATCAAGACTCCGTTCCTCGCGGCACTTGTAATGCCGCTGACCACTGCCACTGGCGTCGAGATGACCAGTGCGCAGGGACACGCAATGACGAGCAGGGTCAGGCCGCGCAAACACCAGGTACCGAAGTCGCCACCCAGAAGCAACACTGGAATGAGGATTATGCAAAGGGCGAGACCGGTGACTGCCGGTGTATAATATCTGGAGAATTTCTGCACGAATTTTTCGCTCGGTGCACGTCGATCTTCAGCATCTTCAACCATCCTGATGATTCTGGTGAGCGTACTTTGCGCGGCAGGCCTGGAAGTCTCGATCTCCAGATATCCCTCGAGATTAAGCGTGCCAGCAAAGACCCGGGCGCCAGGTTGTTTCTCTACAGACATCGACTCCCCGGTAATAGGAGACTGATCCACATCCGAAGTGCCTTCGCGCACATTTCCGTCGACAGGAATCTTTTCTCCAGGCCGAACGAGTGCCAGGTCACCCACCTGGACTTCCTCCACGGGAATCGTGACCTCATCGGTTCCCTTTCTGACAACGGCCACGTCCGGCGCAAGGTCCATCAAGGCTTTGAGTGACCGCCTTGCTCTTGCGACTGCAAAAGCCTCCAGCAGTTCGGCGACCGAGAACAGAAATGCGATCGCCGCCGATTCCATGTACTCGCCGATGGCCACAGCGCCAAATATCGCCGCGGTCATCAGGAAATTCATATCCAGCGAAAAGGAACGCAAAGACGAGAAACCGGCCGGGAAAAAGTTGATTCCTCCCACCAGTGCAGAGAGGAGGAAAAAACCGGTGGAGATCTCGAATGGACCGTTCCAGAGGAACCCGGTATCGGGCTCATTCAGCACCCACCTTGTTATCAATGCTGCCGCAAAAAATATTCCCGATAGGATTGTTCGCAGGTTTTCCGCACTGCGCCAGGTTTTCGGAGAGGAGCCGGAAGGATCCCCAACGGTATAACCCGCTCGGTGAATGGCCAGCCTGATTTCATCGTCCCGATTGGGTCCTGTTTCGTAATGTATCGTAACCCGTTGCGCCACAACACTTGTGGATACCTGTTTCACCCCATTTATCTCGAGAAGGGCAGATTCGACCTTTCCGGCACATCCGGGACATTCCATGTCCGGGATGGTCAATACCAATGAAGTGTTGGTTGCAGATAGATTGGATTCCACGGTCTGGACCCCTTAATAGGCCTGTGACTGGAAGGCGATAAGTTGTGTCTACTCCTCAGCGTGTTCGAGCCCGGCTGAAAAGAGTTGCTGTACGTGCAGGTCGTCCAGCGCGTAGTAGGCGAGTTTTCCCTGTTTCCTGAATTTAACCAGGCGCATATTTCTGAGAATACGAAGCTGATGGCTTACAGCAGAGTCGGTGCTGCCCAGCAATACAGCCAGGTCACATACACAGAGCTCAGCCTCTGAAAGCGCTCGGATGATTTTTAGTCTGTTCGCATTGCTCAATACCTTGAAGGTTTCCGCCAGATTGTTCAGCGTTTCCTCTTCCGGCATTGTTTCCGCAATCCGGGAGACCTTTACGCGGTCAACGAGATGCTGTCCATCGCAATGTGGCGAGGACTCCAATTCAGTCGATTCTGCCATTCCTCTTCCCTTTCTTGGTCATCTGAACTCTTGTTCAATTGTTTATATGATACCGCCAAGCAGTGCTGGCGTCAAGCCCTGATTGACTATTCCGTTTCCCCTTATTACTTGACATGCCCCATACAATCGGTTTATATTTAGCCTAAGCTAAAAAAGTATTTACTGTCCGTTCCATTCTTATCGAAAGTGAGCACGGAAATGGCAGAACCTCTGACCGCTTTGATATGGGGGATCGTCTTCGTCATTTTGGCTTGTGTGGGTTTCTGGCCAGGCCGGGGGTTGGTCTGGCGCTGGAAACGATCTGGCAGACTGACGGAAAGGGTGCTCCTCGAGGATGCACTCAAGCACATTTACAATGGAGAATACAAGAAGCAAACAGCCACTTTGATCAGTTTGTGCGGAGCACTCCAGCTGCCGGGCGGGGCCGTATCGGATCTGGTGGCACGTGCGGAGGCGATGCGTCTACTGGAATCGAAGGAGGGTGAGCTCCATCTGACGCGTGAGGGTAGAGACTATGCCCTCAGAATATTGCGAGTGCATCGGCTCTGGGAGCAGTATCTGGCAGAGAAAACGGGTGTTTCAGAGTCCGAGTGGCATAGTGAAGCCGAATTACACGAACACGATCTTTCGTCAGACGAAGTCGATGATCTGGCTCAGAAAATGGGGTATCCCGTTTATGATCCCCACGGAGATCCGATTCCAACGCCTTCGGGAGAACTCCCACCGAGAAGGGGCCAGGCGCTGTCCATACTTCCTGCAGGGGATCGGGCTGTAATTGTGCATCTGGAAGATGAGCCCAAGGAAGTGTACGCGCAACTGCTGGCCGAAGGTCTGCATCTCGGAATGAAGGTAGAGGTCACCGAGGTAAATCCAGAGCGTATTCATTTCTGGGCCGATGGGGATGAGCACATTCTTGCGCCCATCCTTGCTACCAATATTTCTGTAGCTCCGTTTCAAGATGATCAGGAGGAGGAAGAAGAGAATCACGATCCCCTGTCCTCGCTCCAACTGGGAGAATCCGGGCGCGTAATCCGGCTGTCTCGCGGCTGCAGGGGACTGGAACGCAGGAGATTAATGGATCTCGGCGTCCTTCCGGGAACAATTATTGAAGCAGAAATGAGAAGTCCCGGCGGAGATCCCACAGCGTATCGAATCCGGGGCGGAACAATCGCTCTGAGAAAGGACCAGGCCGGTCATATTCGCATTGTCAGGAATTGGGAGGCAGAATGAACACCAGTGAGTCGACTTCGGATGGATGCGCTGCATGTCCTTCACATCACGCAGGGAATCTGACAAAGCTGGGTCTCAATATGGCGAACTGGGACTATGTTGTGGCTTTGGCAGGAAACCCCAATACAGGCAAGAGTACCGTTTTTAATGCGTTGACGGGTTTGCGTCAGCATACGGGAAATTGGCCTGGCAAGACGGTTGTGAGGGCCGAGGGAGGATTTTCATACGAAGGTGCAAAATACAAACTGGTCGACCTGCCCGGCACCTATTCGCTGTTGTCAACCAGTCTGGACGAAGAAGTCGCGCGTGATTTCATGCTTTTTGGTCGACCCGACGTGACTGTTATCGTTGTGGATGCAACGCGCCTGGAAAGAAATCTGAATCTGGTCCTGCAAGTTCTTGAAATTACAGATCGGGTTGTGATATGTCTAAATCTCATCGATGAGGCGGAACGCCACGGACTGACACTGGACGATCGAAGCCTGGCAAGAGATTTGGGGGTTCCCGTTGTAAAAACCTCCGCTCGTCAAAACGAAGGCATCCCGGAACTTATTCAGGCGCTCAGCGAGGTCGCTACAGGCAAGGTGGTCTGCAAACCCCATCGAATTCAGAGTGAACCGCCACAACTTAAGCGTGCAATAGCGGAATTGGTGGACAAGCTGGATTCGGCCTACCCCGATTTGCCCAATTCCAGATGGGTTGCACTGCGGCTTCTGGATGGAGACCAGCGGATCGCCGAGGCAGTCCGAACCGGGGAACTCGGAGAATTGGGGCAGCAGATCCCGGCCAACGCAGAACCGGTGGACAAGGTCAGTTCGGAGGTTACCGCATAATGAATAAAGTGAAAGCAACATCTGAAGAGCTTTTGTCTGAAGCCGCAAAGCTTCGCTGGGACGTCGGATCGAATTTTCACGATTCCCTGATGGAGGCCATTTACAAAGATGCTTCCAATATCGCCGGCCGCTCGGTCATACGAGATGGCGAGCAGCCTAAATTCAATTGGGACAGGAGTATCGACAGGCTGGTTACCAGCAAGTGGCTGGGGTTCCCACTTATGCTGTTTATGCTTACCGTTGTGTTCTGGCTTACGATCGAAGGCGCCAATGTTCCTTCTGCCATGCTTGCGAACCTTCTGATCGATTCATTCCATCCCGTGTTGAAAGGGTTCGGGGCCACAATGGGCCTGCCATGGTGGCTCAATGGGTTTATATTCGACGGCATGTATCTCTCGATGGCCTGGGTAATCAGTGTGATGCTGCCGCCCATGGCGATATTCTTCCCGCTGTTCACTTTGCTGGAAGACTTCGGATACCTGCCCCGAGTGGCATTTAATCTGGATAATCTCTTCCGAAAGGCCGGTGCCCACGGCAAGCAGGCCCTGACAATGAGCATGGGCTTCGGTTGCAATGCTGCTGCCATTGTCGCTACGCGTGTTATCGATAGTCCAAGAGAGCGACTGATTGCGATCATAACCAATAATTTCGCTCTGTGCAATGGGCGATGGCCTACTCAGATCCTGGTGGCATCCATATTCATCGGCGGGTTGGCGCCTGCCCATTTGGCGGGGCTCGTATCCGCAGCCGCAGTGGTAAGCGTGGCCGTGTTGGGGATCGTTCTATCGTTTGTGGTGTCCTGGGGTCTTTCGCACTCGATTTTGAAGGGAGAAGCCTCGGCCTTCAGTCTTGAACTTCCACCGTATCGTCCGCCACGAATCCTGCAGACGATTTATACCTCCCTGATCGACCGTACCGTGATCGTTCTCTGGCGGGCGATTGTCTTCGCAATTCCTGCTGGCGCTGCTATATGGCTAACCTCAAACATCCAGATTGACGGTGTGAGTCTGGCTGAACTATTCATTGACTGGAGTAATCCGTTCGCATTTATTCTGGGGCTCAACGGTGTGATCCTTCTGGCATATATCGTGGCGATCCCTGCGAACGAGATCGTGATTCCCACCATTTTGATGCTCACCGTGCTGAGTAGCGGCATGGCGGGCGTTGGGGAAGGCGCCGGCGTGATGTTCGAACTTGATTCGGAATCCGCCACAGCGGTAATTCTCAAGACCGGCGGCTGGTCTTTGCTCACAGCGGTAAATCTGATGTTATTCAGTCTGATGCACAACCCTTGTTCTACAACGATCTATACCATCTGGAAAGAAACCAAGAGTACGAAGTGGACTGTTATCTCTTCTCTTCTCCCGGTTGTGATGGGTTTTGCAATCTGTTTCTTTGTTGCCCAGATCTGGCGCCTCCTTTCAGGTTGACGTCATATATTCCACCACTGCAGGAGGCCCAGGCTGGATTTTATTCGAAACAGAGTGGGCGTTTAAACGTGAAACGGGAGACTTGAAATGTTGAGTCAGGCTGCCCAGGACTATATCAAATCCATTTACAAACTGCAGAATGGGCATGAACCGAAAGAGTCCGTAAACACATCCCTGATCGCAGAAAAGATGGAGGTTGCCGCTGCCTCCGCCACGAATATGGTCAAGAAACTGGCCGAGATGAAGCTGGTTCAGCACACACCTTACAGAGGTGTTGAGCTAACACAGGCAGGGAACCAGGTGGCGCTGGAGATTCTGAGACATCATCGCCTGATCGAGCTTTATCTGGCCAAGGCACTTGGGTTCAGGTGGGATGAAGTGGATGCGGAAGCGGACCGGCTCGAGCATGTCATTTCCGAAGAATTCGAAGACCGCATCGATCAGGTGCTCGGCTTTCCTACCACCGATCCACATGGCGCCCCCATTCCAACCAAGGATGGGGCTATCGCCCGGTTCGACTATCAGCGCCTTACTGATGTTCCCGAAGGGGCGGCGGCGGTTATCGGGCAAGTAAGTGATCAGGATTCTGAGATGCTGAGGTATATGGCCTCACTCGGCTTGCTACCCGGAGTGGCCATTGAGGTAAAGGCGAAGGCGCCTTTCAACGGCCCGATCGAGGTTGAGGTATCGGGTGGTGAAAGGCAGGCCATCGGGGTGGAGGTGGCAGGACACATTTATGTTGCGCTCTCAGAGGAATCCCTGTAGTAACCGCATTGTGGAGGATGGGAAATGTTTCGAGTGGGGGGTTGGATCTGCGCGGTAGTGATTGTGATGTTCCAGAGCGGCACCCGGTTGAATGCCCAGGTGCCGCTCGAACCATTTGGGCTCCTCCCTGAGGTCGAGGCCGAACTCTACAACCAGGCCTGCGGTCTGTTCTTCCCGGAGAGACTTCCTGAGGGGAGTCCATATATTCCGCAAACCGCCATTTGCGGCTCACCCGTTGTCGCGGCTCTTGCTCGAAATTGGCCGAATCTCAGCAAGTCCTCCCGTGAGACATTTGCGTTTCTGTTCGAAAGACTGGCAATGCAAAGGACCATGATTTCCCCAGGTGGACATTTCAAGATCCATTACAATGTAACGGGCAACGACGCGGTCTCTCCGGTAGACGTGGATTTGAATGGAATTTCGGACTATGTAGATGAGGTGGCGGCCACGTTTGAATCCATTTATGATTTGCAGATTAGACAGATGGGTTACAAAGAACCCGTTCCGGACTCCGACGGTCTGTACGATATTTATATCCGTGAGTTGGGCCAGCACAGGGTCTACGGGTTGAACTATCCCGTATCTCTGGGAAACCTGACAAGCACGAGTTATATGCACATCGATAACAACTACACGGATTCAATTTATCAGACTGCCGGATTGGATGGGTTGCACGTCACAGCCGCGCACGAATTTCACCATTCCCAACAGTTTGGATACTATGCCGTAGACCTGACCTGGTATCACGAACTCACGGCGACCTGGATGGAAGATGTGGCCTATGACGATGTCAATGACTATTTCCAGTATCTGCCTTCATTTTTTAACTCACCAGAAATATCTCTGGATTATCAGCCCTCCCTGCAGGATTCTCACCAGTACGGAGCCGCGGTGTACGCACATTTTCTTGCCGCGGTTTATGGCGAAGATATCATTCGCACAACGTGGGAGAATTTGCACGACAAGAATCCGTTCGTATACCGAATCGAGGATATGGATGAGGCCATGCCTGCCGGAGGTTTTGCCGGGTCCCTGCCGGGATTCGTGATCTGGAATTACTTCACGGGCAGTCGGGTCTTGCCCGGAACCTACCCCGAAGGGGCGAACTATACCACCACCGATGTGACCACGGTCATTCCTGCTGCCGGAATCATCACAACAGGATCAGGTTCAATTAATCATCTGGCTTCGGAGTATATGCAGGTGGCCACAAGCGGCCAGTCCGGGGCGCTCAGGGGAAATTTCACGCTAGAACAAGATGCAACATGGAAATTCCTCACGATTCTGGTCAAGGATGGGCAAGTGGACATTCTGAGGCCAACAGAGGCGAAACTGGACATTCCGGACGCTGGTGGATTCGACGAGGTCGTTTTTGTTCCGATTTCAACAGAACTGAGTGGATCCAGATTCAACTTCGATTATTCAATTTCCTTGACCGCCGCACCAGATGGACAGACCGTACCGTTGGGTCTCCAGGCGAATGGGTCGGGGGCACCTATTGTGATTTTTCCGGCCGAGGTGAGCCAGGCCACCATTCAGGCCACAAAGTTGGCCACAAGCCAGCCTGTTTCGTGGTCCGTAATCAAAACCAGCGGGAATGCCGGGATTTCCGTTGACGGAGTTGCCACACTGGATGCTTTTCAAACCAATGGCAATTCCTTTCAGTTGACCGCAACCGGTATGGAGCGAAGCACAGTTGAGATAACGGGCACAACAGGGGGGACCACGCGCTCAGTGATCTGGGTTGTGTTCACGCGGCCTGACAGGATCAACACCCTCCCGGTCTTTACATCCATTTCCGATCAGGTGGTTTTAGAAGGTGGCACGCTCTCGTTCGCCGTGGAGGCCTTGGATGCAGATGGAGACGAGGTCGTCCTGGGTGTCCAATCACTACCCGATGGAGCCACCTTTTCCGATGGATTGTTCAAATGGACGCCCGGGTTTGATCAGGCCGGAACATATGAGATAAAGTTTTCCGCTGACGACGGCACCGGGCAGGTTCTGAAGACGGTTCGTATTCAGGTGCAGCAGACTGATCAGCCCGTTATGATCCAGGCATTCAGTCCATCCAGAGCGTTGGTGCTTGGTGCGGTCGGCCAAACCATGCAATTTTCAGTTACCGCGGTAGATCCCGATCAGGATCCTGTTGCCCACAGCTGGACGGTCGATGGGGTTCCGCAGGCGGCCACTGAGGGCGTCCTGAGTCTTCTGATCCCGGATGGCGTCGCAGATGTGGTTGTTTTGGTTCGGGTGACCGGGAACTTTGGAGTAGAGCTAACGCAACGTTGGACGGTTGGCAGGGCACTGCGTGGTGATTTCAACATCGACGGGTCGGTTACATTTGCCGATTTCGTGCTATTGGCAAGCGTGTTCAATACCCGACCGGGAGACGCTAAATTTAGCGAGATTTACGATCTCAATAGCAATCAGGTGGTGGATTTCGCTGATTTCGTCATCTTCGTGAGCTATTTCGGTTTGCCGTGACCACTTGACTCGAGAGTTATAGAGGCGGCGGCGTTCACCCACAAGTGGCGGGTGTGCCGCCGCTGTTTCGTTTGGGACGAATAAGTTGTCTTATTGGGGTGTTCGTCTTATATTTCTTTGCTTGGCGCGAAATTTGGGGTTTCACTTTACCATCCAGGCAAAAGGGTTGTCATTTGATCGCTCTCAGAACAGATCGGGAACTTGAGCACATCAGGGCAAGTTGTAAGGTCGTTGGACTGGCGCATCGCGCGTTAAAGGATCTCATAAATCCGGGGGTCAGAACCGATGAACTTGACAGGATTGCCGAGGAAGTTGTGAGGGATCACGGCGCCGAACCCGCATTTAAAGGGTATCACGGATATCCGGCCACCATCTGCATTTCCATAAACGAGCAGGTCGTGCATGGTATACCCGGCTCCCGGGTACTGCAGGAGGGCGATCTGGTCAGTATCGACATCGGGGCCAAAATGAATGGCTACTATGGCGATCAGGCCATCTCTTTTCCGGTTGGAGAGGTCACGCCCGGGGTCGACAAGCTGATGAAGGTCACTCGCGAGTCTTTGTTGAAGGGAATAGGACGTGCTGAAAACGGTGGGCGTCTGGGCGATATTTGCGGTGCTGTTCAGTCCTGGGTAGAGCAACACGGTTACTCTATTGTAAGACAGTTCGTTGGGCACGGGATTGGCCGAAATTTGCACGAGGATCCAGCGGTGCCCAACTATGTACCTCTGGATCGAAATCCGCGTTTACGCAAAGGATTGGTCCTGGCAATTGAACCTATGGTCAACCTGGGTAAGCCCGGAGTCACGGTAGCCGCGGACGGGTGGACGGCTTCTGCCAGCGACGGTCTGCACTCTGCACATTTCGAACACGTAATCGCCATATCTGATGATGCACCTATAATTCTTACGATGACAGAGGAGGAAATTGGGATTGGCTGACAAAAAATGCTCGTCAATGACTAGGATCGGGAGGGTGATCACAGGTGCCTGGGATCGCCCCTTCAAACACGCATCCAACTTTAGTGGAAGAAACCTCCTGAAAGCCGTCAACAGGGCAACCCTTGTGTTCTTGTTTATAACGCTCACGCTGGCATGCAGCCAGCATTACAAGGCAGGCGCCGATGCCCCGGCGAAGCGTCCGCCCAAGACAGCCTTGCCTGCGGGGCATCCACAGATTTCTGACGGATCGAAAAACGATTCCGCGGGTGCTGAGAGAGGCAAGACGGTTAAGGGCGTCATACGCCTCTCGCCGGATCTGGCTGGAAAAGTTCCTCAAAATGCGTATCTCTATATTCTTGCAAGGGAACGCCCTGGCGGCGGGCCTCCATATGCATTCAAGATGATGAGAGTGCCTCAGTTTCCCTTTAAATTTACCCTGAGTCAATCCGATGTGTCGCAGATGTTTGGCGAGGGAATCGTTCTGGAAGAAATTCCGGAAATGTATCTGGTTGCCAAAATCGATCAGGATGGACGAGTGGGTCCGGTCCAGCCGGGTGATATGGAGGGTGCTTGTGCGGATAATCCGATTGTGGCGGGTCTGCAGGAACGCGAGATAGTTATCGACAGAATTCACTGAGCGTTTGACTTATACATGATGAAACGAATTTAGATGTCAGGCGTTGTAAAGGGGATCGGCTGCAGCAAGGAATCAAAAATGGAGATATACTGATGAGTGGCAGGATCAAATGGTTTTTCTGTTTATTGCCTCTAGTGGCGCTGGCCTGTGGGGACCGGGGATCAAATCCACTGGGTGGGGGATTGGTCACCAGGAATCCCGGGAATCTGGTGGAACTTGCGCCATTGCCGGTATCCGATGTGAATCGTTCCACACGATTTGAGAACATATTCCCGCTTGATTACGGCTTCGAGTCACGAATGCTGGTAGGACGGATGAACGGACTCTTGTTTCGATCTATGGTCAAGATCAGGATCAATGCCGATTCTCTGGCAACGTCTGCCGGGCTCACAAGCGCGAGCGACCTTACGCTCAATGCGCTCAGCATCCACCTCTGGCAGCGATCCTCCCTGACCCGTAGTACGGGAGAAATGAGTGTTCACAGGCCGCAAGCGACCTGGGACGAATTTACTATTTTTGCCGACACCCTGAACTTTCTGGAAGTCGATTTCCCATACTCCCCGACGCCACTGGTTCTCGCCGAAGGCATTGGAGACAGTCTGGTAAGAATCGACTACCCACTTGATCTGCTTTCTACCGCTGTCCGGAACGATGCGAGTGATGCCCGTATCGATTTGCTGCTTGCGCCGCTCTCATCCGACGACTTTCTGACCGGGTTCTACACCAAAGACGACACGATTTCCACTGTCACAATTGGTAGAAACCCCACGTATGTTTTGACCTACACCGTGCGCGATACCGTAAGGATCCACGAACAGGAAGTGTTTCAGGACATCTATTGGGCCGCCAGGGATGGGGAGGGTCCGAGCCCAGAATCCATCCTTCTCTCCACTGCATTAAGATACACTCCAGTATGGCGATTCGATCTGCCGGCATCCATTCCCGCTGGCGCCAGTGTCGCCGCGGCTCAGCTCCTTTTGGATGTTGACGAGGAAAAATCCCTTTTCGAGCCCTTTGCGTTCGGTATCAACAGAATCGACTCCGACGATGACGGCCAGGAGCGATTCAATATCTTTCAGACGTTCAGACTTACTCCCAGGACCGTGTCCACCGGAGTTCTTTATGATGTAGATGAACTCGTTTCCCGGGATGGGGCTACCGCCTGGATTCCGGGGCTTGTTCAGGGAGAGACGCCAGCCCTGATTCTTGACATTTCTCTCCCGCAGGGTTGGCTTTCAGGTGAAGTTGCAAATAACGGGATTGGTTTGCGGTCTCGGGATGATAGCCGTCTGAACTGGATCGTATTCAAGAATCCAAGGCTGAAGCTGATCTATTCCACACCGCCAGACAAATAACAAAGGTCGACCACGATGCGAGCGCTGTGTTTCTCTTTATTGTTTCTAGGTATGCTAATCCCGGGTAGTACCGAAGCTGGATCCGTGTTCTCATTCAATGGATTGGGGGATCCCTTCTCACGCGTCGATATCAGGGCCAGAGGCATGGGTGGAGCAGGCAGGGCGCTGGCGGACGGTCTCAATTTCAGTTCGGCCAATCCAGCTCTGCTGTCGTCATTCGCAAGAGCGGCCTTGTCCAGCCTTTACTTTGTGCAAAGAAGGACGCTGAAGGACAACGCGGGTACAAACCATGTGATTTCGGATGGAGATCTAGGACCGATACAGCTGGTGTTGCCCGTGGGCAAGGCAGTTGTGCTGGGTATAGGGCTTGAACCTCTGACGGACATGGACTTCTCTTTGGTAAAAACAGTGGATACGGGTCAGTTCCCGCATGTGCTTACCATAGATGGTACCGGGGGTATTCAGGCGCTGTCGGTTGGTGTGGGTAAGAAATTCGGTCGTTTTGCAGCAGGCGCGAGGCTGGATTTGGCAATTCTGGGTACGATCAATGAGACGTGGAAAAGGGCGTTCACAAATTCTACAAATATTGGTTCCGACGGTTTGGCCCTTCCGGAGTTTCTTGACACTCAGGATCAGTATGTGCGTACGCACCGTGGAGCACAGGCCTCTATGGGCGCATTATACGATGTTAATGAAAAGTTCAGCCTGGGCCTGGCGCTAAAGGCCGGATCGACGATCAAACAAACACAAATTTTTCGAAACATCTTCGCCGCAAGAGGATTTGAGGATGATGTTTCGACCAAAGTCGATGTGAAATTGCCTGGCAGTATCGCAATGGGTGCGGCCTATAATTCAGGATATAGGTGGCTTGCAGCCGTCGATTATGAGCGGGCCTTCTGGGGTGGCACTGCGACTGGACGATTCGATACGTCTGAACTTGCTGGTGGCGTGCTTTACAGAACAGGCGAGAAAGATCCATTCAGCAGAAAGAGACAATTGGAACTGATGGCAGGTGTACACCAGAGATCGCTTTACTTCGCTACCGTGTCGGGAGATCAAGTTAAGGAAATGGGAGCGAGTGTGGGTATTGCAATCCCATTCCAGAAACGTGGTGTGGGCGCATTCAGGTATGTGCTCGAATTCGGCAATCGGGGAGATGTGGGCCAGCATGGGGTCTCGGAGCGGTACATCAGGCAGACATTCTCTATATCGGGATGGCTCAGATAGCGCAGACGTAAAGTGTCGGAGACAAAATCCGCCGTTTAGGGTGCCTGCAAGGCCTCTAATCGGCGGATTTTTATTTTCTCGAGAATGATATGGAAAATCGGCAGGAGCAGCGAGATACCCACACTGTTTATCAGGAAGGCGGCGAGGACAATCCCCGCGGAAGAGGATATTTCATCGCTTTGTTGTAAAGAAAATTGAAGCAGCAGGACGGCGAACAGGCCGTGCGGCAAGATCTGCAACCAGTCCCTGCCAGGCATATTGAAGAATTTGCTGGCCAGCCAGACGGCCAGCCCTTTTCCTGCGAACATTGCAGCAGAAAAGGTCAGGGCCATTTGCCAATGGACACTCTTCATCAGCGGAAGTGGTAGGACAATTGACGCCGCAAGATAGGCCAGCACGAACGGGATTACTACCGGAGATAGTGGCTGTGCCGCTCCCGGCCAGTCCACTTGCCGCCTGCCTTCCCGGATGCGCAGGAGAAAACCTGTGGGTACTGCCAGAAACACCGGTGGAATTTCAGAATGACGTGCGACGAAAAAGAGGAGGATGGAAAGGATTCCAAAAAACAGATAAATGCCGTGTTCGGTGCGAATTTGTCGGAGTGTCCAATAGGCGATTTCCAGAAATATCAGAAAGGCCAGTGATTCATAGATCGCTACGTCCAACCCCTTGAAATCCAGAGTCATATGGAATGCTGCAAGGAGCAACAGGGAGATGCCTGTGGTGACACTGGAAACCATCTGCCCGGCCTTGCGGTCGGTGCGGGACAGAAGGGTGAAGAGCGGCGCAGTAATGGACCCGATTAAACCCAGATAGACGGAGGTGGTCAGCGAAAGGCCCCAAAGTGTTTTCATGAAGGTAGAAATAATCAGGAAGGTTACGCCTACAACAATGGCCGACGTTTTCAGGATCCTGAGATTCAGAAAGATATATGGCGAAAGCAGAGAGCCCACACGCAGGCAGACATAGACTCCTGCAACCTGTGCGAAGATCTGTAATGATTCCAGACCCGTAGACGGGGCCAATCCGGAAACCCCGATGGCCAAACCAGCCAGGAGCGCGCCCAAATGTGAGGGTAGCAAAATCTTGTTGAACCACTGTGCAGCTACAACGGGAAAGAACAGAAACAGTCCCAGGCACGCGCCAGACTCCAGGTTGTCCACCGAAGTTGACCTTGCCAACAGAACAAGAGCGATGAGGACCAGACAGATGAAGAGGTTTCTCATGGTCTAATCAGAACCCTTTGTTTCGAGATTGTACCGATTCGCCCTGGATGCAGACGATTGCAGTGTGGGAAAGAGCTGGCCAATATAAACCGCAAAAAGAAAAGCTACGATTAGTCCAGAGGCCTCCAGGGCCGGCGAAAGAAAGAGGGTTTGAACGACGACAGCAATGGAAATCGTTCCCAATGGACGAAGTCCGGCGTCAAGGGGGGATGACCACGACTTCCATTTGTGCATAAGTTTATCCGAAACTGCCTGGCCTGTTGCCCTGACCACAAGTCTTGAGATCAGAATTGCGCCAACCAGCAGGGCAATGGACGCGCCTTTTGTAAACCAGTCTGTACCAAGCAGCGAGCCGAGCAGAAAAAAGAATACGGGCTCAGCGACCTTGGAAACACGCTCTGACAACTCCAGTACGGTTCGTCGTCGTATGGTGGTGTTTATCAGCCATACGCCTGCCAAGAACCCGACAAGAATGCCAGGAATATTCAGGGCAAGGCAAAAAGAGCCAACCACAAGCGATACGCCTGCTGAAAGGTATGCACACGAGAGATCGTCTTCGAACCCTCTGAAAATGAAATCTACGAGAACACCCAACATCATGCCGAGTGTGAGAATCGCTACAAGGGTGCTTGAACTCCCCACGGAAGTATATGGTCCAAGGTGTAGAACAGCATCATTGTAAAGAAATGGCAAGCAAATTGTCAAAATGATCAGGCTCGAGGTGTTGGGGTTGATTCCTGTGGCCGCGGGAGGTGTGGGGGTATGAAAAGTTCCGCTCCCCCAATAGAACAGGACCTCCGGAGTTCGGACGCTGGTTGCAGCTACCGCAAGCAGCAGAGAGAGAAGCATAGGGTCGAGTTTTATGCTGAAGTATACTCGCAGTACTGCACTGCTCAGAATTGCTACAACAAAAAGAATAATTACCGATCCTAGACTTTGGAGGGCCTCAGACAGCAACAAACTTGTGGGCCGCCTTCTGTGTCTGGCCAGATCCAGATCAAGCCCTGCTCGAAATCCGATCCAGATCAGGGAAAGACACATCAGGCTGTTTCTTATGGCATCGAATTGCGGAGCTGCGGTTTGGTTATTGTTGAGCAGCGTACCAATGGCAAACCCAATCAGCAGATGGTGGAGGCGGCCTGTTCGAAGGCTGTCAAGGGCGCCGGGCATCTCCCCTCGCGACCACACCGGAATGAGGAGCGCGGCCAGCAGAAAAAAACCTGAGAGGGTTAGAAAAATCAACATTGGCTGATTTCTTGGATGGAGTTGAAGAGGAGCGTCGCGGGGGGACGGAAATGAGAATTTGCACCGGAACAGAAAGTGATATTTACTGTGAATTTCTGTGTGAAGTGTGGCCAGTTTGAGGTGTGAGTATAGCCTGTGGGTGGGGTCATGTCAAGGACGAAGTCAGGTCTGTATACGCCGGCCATCTGCTTGACAGTCGTGTCGTTTTGGCATATATTTGATCCTGTAAAACACCTATAAATTTTAAGGTTATGTCCATGAAAAAGCGCCCTTTCGTAGGCATCATGTTTCACTGTTGCAAGGTTTACGGTCGGGCTTACTTGAATAATGATTCTACTGCCTACACCGCCCATTGTCCCAGATGTGCCCAACCTGTCCGAATCGGCATTTCAACTCAGGGCAGTTCCAGTCGTTTTTTCACCAGCGGATAGCCTTCCCGGAGTTCCTACAATGGGTCAAGACGTCCAGGAAGTCAGTGTTCCCAGCAGTTATGATGCGCTGGAAACAGTGGCCGAGCTGTTGGAACAGGCAGCCAGGCGCATTGGTGTGTCCGAGGATGAAGAGGCGGACCTGATGATTTCCGTGATGGAAGCCGTAAACAATGCGATCCAGCACGGGAATGGTGCTGACGAATCAAAGTTGGTCCACATCAAGATCGATACAGTTGAGAATGTTTTGACCATCCGGATCAAAGATGAAGGAGGTGGATTTCAGGAAGGGAGTGTGCCAGATCCCCGCGATCCTCAGAATTTGATGAATGTCTCAGGTCGAGGGATCTTGATGATGAAGGCCTTCATGGACGATGTGGCGATCGTATCGAGTGAAGGCGGTACCGAGGTGACGATGAGCAAGAATTTCACCAGGGTAGACGGCACAAAAAAGTAAAAAAAGGAGGGCATGTGGAAATTTCAGTTACAGGCCATCACGTAAGTCTTTCTGAAAACACGCGGAGCCAGATTCAGGATGACGCTGCAAAACTGGAGCGATTCTACAGTCCGTTGTTGGAATGCCACATTACCATTACCGAGGAGGGTCGGGATAAAAAGGCCAATGTTGTGGTCACATGTACACGCGCAAACGCTAACCTCCGCCCACAAGGCCGAACGCTTGCCCCTCGCAGTGGATGGCGCACTGCAAAAGATGCAACGACAACTTAAAAAGCTTCACGACAAGCGAAGAAATCACAGATCCGGAGGAGAACTCCAGGAAGCATCCGCCACAGAGGAGTAGATGTCTGAGTCCATTACCATTGGAAGTGTAGTTCAGGGCTATGGGGAAGGCCTCGCCCTCAAGGTAATCGCAGGCAAAGACGGGCTGCATAACGAGCTCGTTTCCAGCGATGTACACCGGCCCGGTCTAGTGCTGGCCGGTTTTGTAGGGCTGTTCACCTATGACAGAGCTCAGGTTCTTGGGAGCTCGGAAATGCTTTATCTGTCCGGGCTTCCCGAGGAGCAAAGTCGCATGGTTCTGGAAACGGTCTACCAGTTCGACATTCCCTGTATGGTAATCACCGATGACAATGAAGTCATCCCGAGCATGGTGGATCTCGCAGAGCAGAGGGGCATCCCGCTCCTGACAACGCCCTATTCCACAACCCGGTTCTCCCATCTTTTCTCACATTACCTTGACGAAGTGTTCGCTCCGGCAACGACTTTGCATGGCTCTCTTGTGGACGTGTATGGCATTGGGCTGATGATTACCGGAAGAAGCGGCATCGGCAAGAGCGAGATCGCCCTGGACCTCGTCGAACGGGGTCACCGACTGGTGGCGGATGACATTGTACATATTTCCAGGAAACTCCAGGGGATTCTGGTGGGGACAAGCGGGGAGACCCTGCGTGACCATATGGAAATCAGGGGACTGGGCATTTTGAATGTCAGGTATCTGTTTGGAGTAAGGGCGTTTCGGCTGCAGAAGAGAGTGGAGGTCGTGGTAAAATTGGTGGAATGGGATGATTCACACAATTATGACCGTGTTGGGCTCGATGAAGATTGGGCATCTATTCTGGATGTAGAGATTCCCCAGGTGACGGTGCCCATTTATCCAGGTAAAAATATTACGGTAATTGCTGAGGCTATTGCGTTGAACTACCAGCTTAAGATTCAAGGCTATCATACGGCAGAAGAATTCAATCGTAGGCTTATTGAAAAAATTCAGAGGAAGGATCAGGCCAGTGCACTGATCCGGGCAGATGTAGAATAAGGGAGGATGGAGACGTTGATGAATATGAAGAAAAATGCAGTATTGCTATTGCTGGGGATGTGTGTTCTAATTGCTACCGGATGTTCCGGAAAAAACAAGAAGGATGAATCCGAAGCCGAGCGAATATACTATGTGGCCTTCAGAGATCTTGAAGAAGATTTGAAGACGCTTCCCGATGCCATCAAACAGTACTCGGAACTCTCCATAAAATACGCGCACACCCCTGCTGGCAAAAAGGCAGTTGTGCGCTTGGAAGAATTGAATCGTGCCCAGAAGGAGCTCACAGGTTCCGATACACTTTCCGGAAATGCTTGGATTCCGATCTATATCCGTGCGGATTCTGTGGCACCAGGCTATCCGCCTGTCGTGAAAAGGCTGGGTACTTACTATTATAATAACACGTACCTTGCCTCTCGTACGGGGGCCATGACACAGAATTCCGCTATTGTGGAAAGTGTCCTGCAGATGTGGAATACCCAGGATGAGATGTGGGCACGTTATGAATTCAGAGAAACGCCCGATGACAGACACTGGCGAGATCAGTTGTGTAAGCAGGCCACTCAAGTAGCGCGGATGCTTGAAGCCGTCAGGCGATATGGGGAAGCACTCGATATTGTCAATAAAGGTCTTGATTACGCCATTGGTGAGGATGTGATCGCCCATGCCCGTGTCTTCGCTTCGTTCTATAATTTCAGAAGAGCGAAGTATGCGCAAGGCATCGAACTGGCACAGAAAGCGATCGAATACGAGTTTCTTGAACAAAATGATCGGGCGAGGGCGCACCACGTTATCGGGCTGTGTTATTCCACGGTTTACAGCAGAAGCAAAGATATAGCGGATCTGGATGAAGCGATCGATGCGCTTAATGAGGCTTTAAGGGTCGAACCGTCGATGATCAAGGCGAAAGATCTGCTCAAGACCTTGCGCAAATACCGTCAAGGATTGCCATCCTGAAAGCTGATTTCGGGCCAGTCATTCAGGGAGAAGGGGATGTCCGAGACACAGCATCGGGTGCTGGTAATTGATGATGATCGTCTGTTCCTGGAAATCGTGCAGTTTCATCTCGAACGATCCGATTTCCTGGTGGACACGGTCTCGGACCCGCGGGCAGGATTCAACAGGGCTATCGAAGGCCGGTACGACCTGATTCTACTGGATCTGATGATGCCGGGGATGAATGGTGAGGAAGTTTTGAGCCTCTTGAAGCCATTCAGCGGGCAGCATCGGGTAATGGTCGTGAGTGCCCATACAGATGAGTCATACCGGGCAAGAGCGCGGGATTTGGGCGCAGCGTTTTACATGTCCAAGCCTGTAGATCCTGACGATCTGGTAAGAGCGGTTACCGATCTTGTATCCGGAGGTGATGGCGCTGATCACGTGTACACTGCGAGGTCAGAAACCCCGGGTCCGCTTGACAGGCTGGCTCTCTGGGTATTCGACAATGATGAAGTCAGTCCGGGAAGGGGATTGCCGGCACTGGGAGTTATCCTGGGCATTGTGGGTGTTATGATCTGGTTGGTAGTTTTTTGAGCACCAATTCGAGAACCGGGCGACTGCGTCCGGTTCTTTTTCTTTCGTGAGCAGGACGACCAGGAGTGATACCGCTCGAATCCAATTATACACTAGAGACGGAGGGGCACAAGGGGATGGAATCGATTGTCTGCAAATTTGGTGGTACCTCTCTGGCCAATGCGGAACAGATACAGAAAGTCAGGGGCATTCTGGATACCGATCCCCGCCGTAAATTTGTCGTCCCTTCAGCGCCCGGAAAACGTGATAGTGATGACACCAAGATTACCGATCTACTCTATCTTTGCCACGAACTTTCGCGTCAAAAACTGGAGTTCAGTGATCCCTTTAGCCGAATCAGGCAACGCTACACCGAGCTTGTTGACGCATTGCAGGTTGAACTGGACATGGATCAACTTCTGGATGAACTGGAAAAACAGATCGCAGGTGGTTCCAGCACAGATTATGTAGCTTCCAGAGGTGAATATCTATGCGGCCGGATTCTTGCGGATCTGCTGGATGCCACCTTTATCGATCCTGGCGACGCGATCTTATTCACTTCCGGAGGAGAGCTGGACGTTGCCAGCTACAAGAATCTGGCAGCGTGTCTTGCCGGCGAGGGACTTTATGTGATCCCGGGGTTTTACGGAAAAGATGCAAGCGGTGAGGTTAAGACTTTCTCACGGGGCGGATCCGACATCACAGGGTCCATTGTAGCCAGGGCTGTTCGGGCGAAGGTTTATGAGAATTGGACGGATGTGTCGGGCATGCTAATGGCAGACCCCCGGCTGATTCCCAATGCGAGACCTGTGAGAGAAATCACATACCGGGAAATTCGCGAACTTTCTTATATGGGTGCCTCGGTCTTTCACGACGAGGCAATGTTCCCGGTTCGCGAAGCCAACATTCCTGTCAATATACGCAACACGGATCGTCCGGAAGACCCGGGTACGATGATTTTGCCTACCCGGACACTCACAACTGAGCAGATCGTGGGTGTCGCGGGACGTCCAGCGTGCTCGATGCTGTTTATAGAGAAGGCGATGATGAACCAGGAAAGAGGATTCGGTCGACGGGTCCTGGAGATCGTTGCGTCTCACGAAATCAGCTATGAGCATACGCCATCGGGCATAGACACGATGTCGGTAATCATCAGGGATGAGGAGCTTGATGGGAAAGGTGATGCGCTTCTGGTCGATATCGAGCGGGTGCTTCAGCCGGACAGGGCGGAATTGATACCCGGGCTGGCGCTTATCGCGACAGTTGGTGAAGGGATGTCCCACCGCGTAGGCATTGCCGCTCGCCTTTTTGGAGCACTTGCAGAGGCCCGTGTAAATGTAAGAGTGATAGACCAGGGCGCCTCGGAAATCAACATTATTGTTGGGGTTGAAGAGGCCGATTACGAGAGCGCAGTGAAAGCAATATACAACGCTTTCGTAGATGAAGCAGTCTGAAACGGTACAGGACAGCGTGATGAATCCAGGAGGAGCCTGGTCGATCGATACCCTCGGCGACCAGAAAAGGATAATATCCAAATTTGAGAATGCCGGATTTTCCGCATCGGCTGCAGCCGACAAGGCCGATTTGACCGCTCGGGCCTGCGCGGGATTGGCCGACATGCGTGTCGTTTCTTCCCAGCCTCTAATTGCGTTCTGGATACCGGGTAGAATTGAAGTCCTGGGCAAACACACAGATTATGCCGGGGGGCGCAGCCTGCTTGCTGCAACAGAACGTGGCTTCTGCTTTGCAGCCGCACCCAGGCAGGATTCTGAGGTAAGGGTCGCGGACGTCATCAATAACCTGAGCACCCGCATCCACCTTCATCCGGATCTGGCACCTGAAGTCGGCCTATGGACCAACTATCCCGCCACGGTTGCGAGGAGGCTTTGCAGAAACTTCGGGCTTGATAAAGGTGCAGATATCGCCTTTGCCAGCGACTTGCCGCAGGCATCCGGCACGAGCAGTTCCAGCGCATTGATTGTGGGGTTTGCCCTGATTCTAATGGCCATTGGCGAACTGGATCTACTCTCAGAATACAGGTCCCACATTAAAACCAACGAGGATCTCGCAGGTTTTCTTGGGACCATTGAAAATGGACAGAATTATGGCTCACTGCAGGGGGATAAAGGTGTGGGTACGTTTGGCGGTAGCGAAGACCATACCGCTATGTTGTGCGGAAAAGCCAACCACTTGACTCAGTATTCATTCTGCCCCGTACTGTTCGAACGTGCACTTGCACTTCCTGATGATATCCGCTTTGTGGTGGGATATAGTGGTGTGGTTGCAGAAAAAACTGGAAAGGCAATGCAATTATACAATCGCGCTTCCCTCCTGGCAGCGGCCTGCGCTGATGTTTGGCGGCGGCACTCACACACAGAATCCGAACACCTGGCTGAGGCCTTGCGGAATTGTGATGGACAGCCCGGACCAATTCGGGAAGCACTGCGCGTTGAAACACATCCGGAATTCTCATCTCAGGAACTACTGAACCGATTCGAACACTTTTACGCGGAGAGCGAACAGATTTTACCTGCCGCCGCAGACGCGTTGGCCACTCAGGACTTTATGGAGTTCGGCAACCAGGTAGAACGGTCTCAATATACCGGGAATCGCCTGCTGCAGAACCAGGTTCCGGAACTGGTAGACCTGGCACGCTCCGCACGGGCATTGGGTGCAACGGCCGCTTCTGCATTTGGCGCGGGATTCGGTGGTAGTGTATGGTCTATGGTGCATCGGGAAAAGGCTGACGAGTTTTCGATTGCATGGGAAACCGCATACCATCGCCAATACCCCGACAGGAAGGGTGCCAGGTTTTTCCAAACCCAGGCAGGTCCACCCGTTTTCGAGTTAGAATTCAGCACATGAGCTTGCGCATTCTTGTTACTGGATCGAACGGTCGAATTGGCCGCGAGGCTGAAGGCGGGATATGTAGATGCAATCATGCTCACGCCCAATCATTTCGAATTTGATCCTGCAAAAATCCAGAGGTGTCTGGGCTACAAATCAGAACATGATCTTTGGAGTACTCTGGAGGCGGCCCTGGCAATGCGAAGAGGAGAAGATACGGGGATCATTCCTACAGGAGAGCGGTTGAAATAGGTGTCGCACGAATTTACACGAACCCCCCGGTATCTGTGGATACCGGGGGGTTCGTGTTTCCAGATTACCGTGTGCTACCGTTTCTTGCGGCCCATTCCTCGGGCAGACCCATCTTGCGCCTTGCGAAACAGGGCATCGAAGGCCTTGCTGCCATCGTCGGGAACGACCTCCAGACCAGAACCATTTTCAGATATGGGCTGCGCATCCGATGGGTAAACCTGATGCAGGTCTTGTTTACTGCAAGCGTAATACGTCTCCTCGCCACTGGCACGATAGTATCGGTAGAGATGTCTTGGAACCTCAATGGTGTCATAGTCCACTCTGAGTCTCTTAAGAGCGGCCTGGTCGACATCGACACCCAGTCCGGGGCGTTCGGGCACTCTGTAGAAACCGCCCCTTATTTCGTGCCCGGGTTTGATGAGCTGGTGACGCCATATGTTCATACACGTGATCGCTGGCCACTTCGCCTGTGGCAAAACCGCACCCAGGTGAGCCGCCCACGCTGTGGTGATTCCAGTTCCAACCAGCTGCAGCCAGAATGGTTTGTTGGCCTCTTCGCAAACAGATGCCTGCTTCCTGAGATTTGAAGCACCCGCGCAAAGCACAAAGCCATCTGTGACATCTTCTTTAATGGTCGTTATTGCGGGTGTACTGCCATAGTGCATCGCCAATGGGCGATTGAACCTGTTACGAATCTGTCGGTTGCCAGCCACGTCATTTTGTGGAATGGGTGATTCGATCATGGCCACTTCCGGATACTTCTCGAGCTCTTTGAGATGCGGTACTGCGTTTGAGGAGTTGCCCAGTGTCGCGTTGTAGTCAAGATCGAGATGAAAACCGGCAGGCACGACTTTCTGCACGGCCTGGATGGCAGCATGCAAGTCGAACCAGGGTCTTGCCTTGAGTTTCGCACTGGTGTACCCCGCCTTAACAGCCTGCTTGCACTCCTCCGCCCAGTCTCTTGGAGGCATATCCATGTTCCACCAGGATATTGGACACCAATCTCTTACCTTGTTTCCCAAGAGCCTATAGACTGGTACTCCCTGAGACTTTGCCACCGCATCGAATAGGGCCATCTGAACGCCGGCACCGAGGGTGTCGTCCCACATAAGTTGTGCGGCAGGCTTCTTGAGGATTCTGCTCTCGATGTCCTCGGGAACGCGCGACCAGGTATAGTTATGAATCGTCTCTCCCCATCCTGCAATGCCATTGTCCATAGTGATTTTACAGACCTGGGAAATCCGCCATGCGGGCAGCCAGAATCCCAAGTGTTTGTTGCTGTGAGGAGTAAAGGGAACATCGTGGTAGGTAAGCTCGATTGACTTGACTTTCATTTTTGCCTCCATCGGTGGAAAGTTCCCTGATAGTGCCCGGAATTCGCGGACACAAGATACCAATTGCAGGGCATTTGTCAACCTGCGCTCAGCAAGAGGGGGAAATCCACCATCTGGGAACCGCAGCCCGGACGGAACCAAGAAGTAGGTGCGGGCACAGGATAACTTTTATATATTGGGCCGGAAGATTTCGCTGACAAGACACGTAAGACGCGATAAACTGGAAAGGGGTCTTAAATGGCCATTCGACTGATCCATCTTGGTGTTGGAGGGAGAGGAAGATGGCCGGTCAGGAAAGTGTCGGAACGGGAAGATCTGGCGTCCGTGGGTCTTGTGGATATTGTGGAGAATCAATTTGCCGAGGCAATGGAGGTTTCTGGTCTGGATGAGTCAAAGTGCTTTCGTTCCCTGGATGTGGCGCTCAACCAGACCGAAGCGGATGCGGTTGTTGTAATTACCCCTCCACAACTCCATTCAGAACACTGTTTGCTGGCGATACGGGCTGGCAAACACGTGCTTGTGGAAAAGCCGTTCGCAAAGCGTCTGAAAGATGCGCGCGCATTGGTTGAAGAAGCCAACAAATTCGGTGTGAAGATAGCCGTATGTCAGAATGCGCGATACTCGGCCGCACACGTGACAATCAATCGGTTGATTAGAGAGGGTATCTACGGCAAGCCGATGTTCGGCCTCATGACAAAATTTGGATGGAGACCCGGGGTCCATCACTCTGGAGAAGACGTCCATTCTTACTTGTGGGAACGCGGTATCCACGACTTGGACACCATGCGATTTCTCTTCGATTCTATGCCTGCACGGATCTGGGGTCACAGTTTCAACCCGTCCTGGAGTCCGTATGCGGGTGGTGCGGGTGCTCACGCATGGGTTGCATTCGAAAATGGGGCGACCTGCGGTTACCTCTGCACATTCGCCTCGCATAAAGGTGGGGCCTCGCTAAGAATAGAACTGGAGGGAGGCACTCTCGAAGTATCGGATGGCGTGCTACTGCTCAGGAGACCGGGCGCCGACGAAGACGAAGTCATTCCGCTGGATAAGGTTGCCCATGCAGAGGAAGTTTTGCTGAATGGGTTTGTCGATTACGTAACAGACGGGGTCGAGCCAGATTTCTCTGGTCCCAAAAACCTGGCCACCATGGCCCTCGTAGAGGGGCTGTGTGTTGCTTCTGACGAAGGCAAGGTTATTGATTTTCAGGAGTTTATGGCATCAGGAGGTGGTTGAATGGGCGGTGAACGCGTCGACCCGAACATGATCGGAGCATATGGACCCTGGGCCAGTTCACTTGTAGGCGAGGAGCCTCCGAGTTTTTCCTACAGGCATCCGGACTGGTCAAGCTTGGAAGATTGGAAACCCGCCGCTTTGGACCGTCTGATGGAAAGACTCGCCCCGCCCAAGGATATTGGAGTGCCTGAGGTAGAGGTAGAAGCGCAATATCAATTTGAGGACCTGCACATCGAGGAACTGTCCTGGCAACTCCCGTACGGTCCTCCAACGAAGGCCTTTTTCTTAAAGCCTGCCGGTTCGAAAGGGCCGTTGCCCGGTTTGCTCGCACTTCACGACCACGGCGGCAACAAATACTTCGGCAGACGAAAGATTTGCAAGACGTTGTCGGATCCTCATCCGATGATGGCAGAACATCAACAGAATTATTATGGTGGCAGAGCCTGGGCGTGCGAGGCAGCCCGCCTGGGTTATGGTGTGCTGGTCAATGATGCCTTTCCATTCGCAAGTCGAAGGGTTCTGCCTTCTGATGTTCCGGAGCGGAATCGTCCCGGATTCCACAATGGAAACCCGGAGGATCCGGCGCAAATCGAGCAATACAACAGATGGGCGTCATCTCACGAAGACCTGATGGCCAAATCCCTTTTCTGCGGTGGAACCACCTGGCCAGGAGTCTTTCTTTCTGAGGACAGGGTGGCGCTGGATGTTCTCTGCGAACGGGAAGACATTGACGCGGAGCGTGTGGGTTGCGGCGGGCTTTCAGGTGGCGGGATGCGTACGGTTTTTCTGGGCGGCTCGGACGCAAGGATCAAATGCGCAGTTTGTGTGGGCATGATGACCACCTGGCGCGACTATCTACTCAACAAATGCTACACGCACACCTGGATGGTCTATGTACCCTTGTTACCTCGTGAACTGGATTATCCTGAAATCCTGGGTCTTCGCGTCCCTTCACCGACCATGGTTTTGAACGACGAAGACGATCAACTGTTTACGCTTTCGGAGATGAAAAGAGCGGATGAAATGCTGAGTGAGGTGTTTAAGAAAGCAGGGGCGGAGGATCGTTATCGATGTTCTTTTTATCCGGGGCCGCATAAGTTCGATGTGGAGATGCAGGAAGAGGCCTTCGGCTGGTTCGACAGCTGGTTGAAATAACGGGAAGTGACAATATTAAACTGCAAGAAGAGGAGGCGGATGTGTCGGAGAAGCATTATCCAGATCTGGATACCTATCGAAGGGAAGTATTTGCACAAGAAGATGAACTGCTCCGGCGAATTATGCCCGAGGCAGTAGAAAAGGGAGTTCCACCGATATCCGTCAGTCCAGAATCGGGAAAAACACTTTACCTCGTGGCGAAGCTTATCGGTGCCAGGAAGATTCTCGAATTCGGAGCGCTGGCAGGATATTCCGGAACCTGGCTTGCAAGGGCCCTGCCAGAGGACGGCAAGTTCATTTCGCTGGAAGTGGACCCGAAACATGCCGAAATTTCGCGGTTGAACTATGCTGCTGCCGGGCTATCCGGCAGGGCAGAGGTTCGGTTGGGGCCTGCAGAGGAAATGATGAATAACGTGGTGTCGGAGGGACCCTTCGCCCTTGTATTTATTGATGCAGACAAGGAGAATTATCCGGTGTACCTCGATTTTGCGCTGGCAAATACCCGGAAGGGTGGCCTGATCATAGCCGACAACGCCAATGGGCACGGCAAAATCCACGAGGCGCTCGATGACAGCGATGGCAGGAAGGGCATCCAGATTTACAATAAGCGAGTAGCTGAGCACCCAGGTCTTGTTTCAAATATCCTTCCGGTAGGGGGGTGGCTCGCAGTTTCCATGGTCCTTGATCCAGAGGCAGCAACCTGAAGGAGAAGTCGTGGAACCCAAAAAGAAAAATTTGCTTGTAATCCTCTGCGATCAACTCCAGCGTCACATTCTGGGCCCGTATGGAGGTCGGGTACAAACGCCCAATCTGGACAAGCTGGCCGCCAGAGGGGCGGTGTATGACAATTTCTATTGTGCCACTCCGCTGTGTGCACCTACAAGACCTTCTATGATGACGGGGAGGTGGCCGCACGCCCACGGGGCCACCAGCTTTGGAAAAGAATTCGAAAATATCCATTCGAGCGAACGGCTGCTTATTGACCACCTGATGGACGAGGGATATCACGTAGGCTATGAAGGCATCTGGCATATCAATCGGCACGAGGAGGACCTGCGGACCGACGAATACGCCCACTTTCAGCCCAGAGGATTCCCTTATAAACAGCACTTGCAAATGTTGATTGAACAGGGCGGGAAGGACGGAAAGCAGCGGGCACACGTCAGCACGCCTACGGATTACGGTCGAATGCACGATTGGACTTTCAGCGTTCCAGTACCTGCCAGGTGGACGGACGATCCAGAAGATCACCCAGACTCCGAGATCGCAAGTAACATTGCTGGTTTTGTAAAGACAGCGCCCAAAGAACTACCATTTGCTGCCTGGTGCTCCCTTGGAGGGCCCCACCCGCCGATTGTTGTACCAGAGCCCTACTACAGCATGTACTCTTCTGACGATGTGGGAATGCCGGAGAGCTATGGCGAACCTTCAGAACATCTGCCTGAGCCGGTCAAAGAATCACCAGGTGCACAAAGCGTTCGCGGCTGGACTCGTGAGCAGTGGGTAGAATCCAGGGCAGTCTACTGGGGCTTTGTGGCGTTCCTCGATTCTTGTATCGGTCAGGTGTTGGACGCCCTGGAGGCCTCGGGGAGATCTGAAGACACCGTTGTCATTGTTACTTCGGACCACGGTGAAATGATGGGTGCACACAATCTTTACCAGAAGGGTGTGTTATACGACGAATCCATTCACATACCCTTTATCCTGGCAGCAGGTGGAATTGAACCGGGGCACAGGCAGCAATTCGGTTCTCAGGTAGATATTCCGGCTACAGTTCTGCAACTGCTGGGTTTGCCCGGGTTGCCCAATGTTCAGGGGAAAAGCCTTGTGCCGTCCCTGAATGACCCGGAGGCTGTTGGCGAGCAAACTGCCTTTGTGGAGTTCAACGGATACATCGATGGTGGTATCCACACACGTGGCGTTGTCTGCGGAGCATTGAAATACATTTATCATCACGGTCACGGAGACCAACTCTTTGATCTGAAAATTGACCCATTCGAATTGAATAACCTTTGTGACAATCCGGAATATTGCGAAGCACTAAAGGATCTCAGGGCTCGCCTGACCAACTGGATGGCGTCCACCGGGGACTCGATAGTGCCGATCTGGACTTGATGGTGGCATTGGAAACCAAATGAGGAGGAAGCAGATGGCGGGAACTCAAAAACCGGCACCGGACAGCGGGGTCCGAAAATTGCATCCGGGAGCGTCCATGCTGGATGAAGAAGAAGTACAAGAGGTGATGGCTGTTATTAAGAGTCGATCTCTTTCGAGGGACTATGGACCGGACAGGCTCGACATGGTCTCAAGGTTCGAGCAGGAATTTGCAGCGAAAATGGGTTCCAGCTACGCTCTGGCTGTGACATCGGGAACCGCGGCTCTCAAAGTCGCACTTGTTGCCGCCGGCATTGGCCCTGGCGATGAGGTGATCGTTCCAGCTGTTACTTTCATTGCAACTCCCGGTTCCGTCGTAATCCTGGGTGCCGTACCAATATTTTCGGAAGTAGACGAATCCATGACGATGGATCCTGAGGATATGGAATCGAAAATCACACCACGTACCAAGGCGATCTTCCCGGTACATCTGTGGGGAACGCCCTGCAGGATGGACCGCATCATGGAAATTGCGAAAAAACACAACCTGAAGGTGGTGGAAGACTGTGCGCAGAGCACGGGCGCAACCTATCAGGGCAGACCCATTGGCACGTGGGGTGACCTTGGTGCGTTCAGCATGCAGTTCGGAAAGATAATCACCTCCGGCGAAGGCGGAGTTTTGGTGACCGAGGATGCCGACTTGTATGAAAGAGCGGTGCGATATCACGACCAGGGCAGCTTCAGGGAAAAGACACGATTCCCTGGATTCAAACCCAGGCTCGATCCTTTTGTAGGTGAAAATTTCAGGGTGGGTGAGCTGACGGGCGCCGTCGCACTGACGCAACTGCGCAAGATGGACAAAATCGTAAACGGTCTGCGCAGCCGGTTCAACCGATTCAATGACGGTATTGCCGATGTGCCGGGGGTCAGGACCCGGCCGACCAATGACTATGAGGGACACCTGGGGGTGCATTGGGACCTGATATTCGAAGATCCGGAAACCTGCTCAAGGTTTTCGGACGCCATGCGTGCGCAGGGCCACTCTACGTCCCTTGGTTATGGCGCATCCCCTGTTTACATGCGTCCCCAGATCCTCCATCAGCATACGGCCTCACCCCAGGCGAATCCATGGAATTCACCAGCATATGACGGGAACGTGTCGTATGGAGAGGGGTTGTGTCCAAAAACGGAAGACCTGCTTAGAAGAGTTTTGCTGATTACAAGTGTAAATCCGTGGTATCCGGAAGAGCAGATCGATGATCTGATTGATGCGGTCAGGAAGGCGTCGAAAGAGGTTTTTTAAGAACCTGGATGTAAAGGAAGAGGGGTTGCTGAGGTGCTTGGCAAACGTGTACTCGTCATCGATGATGAACCGGCCATACTCGAAATATGTCAGGCAACACTCGAGCAGAATGGTCATCGTGTCCACACCTGTCCAACAGGGAAGGAGGGCCTTGCGACATTTCCGGAAGATGATTTCGATCTGGTGCTGATCGATCTGAGAATGCACGACATCGATGGTCTAACCCTGCTTGGCAAGATTCAGGCTGTGGACAGGGGAATTGTGGCTGTGATGATCACCGGCGAACCCACGATTGAATCCGCAGTTGCAGCGGTGAAACAGGGGGCATTCGATTACCTCCCAAAACCGTTTTCACCTGATCAACTGATGATTGTGGTGAGCCGCGGACTGAATCAGAAGCACCTGCTGGATGAGAATGAGCTGCTCCGGCGATCCCTTAAGCTGCGCCCTGAATTCGAAGGTGTCGTCGGCACCAGCAGGGCAATGGATCGCATGATGACCCTTGTTGGCAAGGTGGCGGAAAGCGACAGCAGCGTTGTTGTCATCGGAGAGACCGGAACCGGGAAGGAATTGGTTTCCAGATGTTTACACGCAAATAGCTCGAGACGTGATGCCCTGTTCTTGCCGATTAACTGCGGTGCGCTTCCGGAACATCTGCTCGAGAGCGAGCTGTTCGGACATGAAAAGGGTGCATTCACTGGAGCAATGACCCAAAAACCAGGATTGCTGGAAACAGCGCAGGGTGGCACGGTATTTCTGGACGAAATATCGGCTCTGAGTCCAAATCTTCAGGTTAAGCTCCTGAGGGTGCTCCAGGAGCGACTGTTCCGGCGAGTTGGAGGACACAGGGAGATTGCGATCGATGTTCGGTTCATTTCTGCGACCAACGAGGAATTGGAAGATCTGATCGCAAAAGGCACATTCAGGAGTGATCTTTATTACCGGCTGAATGTAATATCCATTCCTGTGCCACCGTTGAGGGATCGTTTGGAGGATATTCCGTTGCTCGCGCGATATTTCCTGGATCAGCTGAATGCCAAGGGGGACAAGCGTGTTGCGTCGGTTTCTCGGGAAGCCATCGACATCATGCAGGGATTCGGCTGGCCCGGTAATGTTCGCGAACTGCAAAACGTGGTTGAGCGTGCCTTCTGGTTGACCGATTCGGATTCAATTGTGCCGCAAGATCTTCCCGTCCGGATTAGCGAGGGGGTGCAGCCTGCCATAGATGCCAGCCTACCTTACGGTGAGGCGAAAAAGATCTATCTTGAACCCTTCGAGCGCGGGTATTTGTCTCGACTGCTCGAGGAAAACGGTGGCAATGTATCAAGAGCTGCGGAGCAGGCAGGCCTGCACAGATCGTCCTTTCAGCGACTACTCAAACAGCACAGTATTCGGTCCGTGGATCACCGGCCATAAGGGGGGTATGGATGCAGAAGCTCGATAACAAGGTAGCAATCATAACGGGTGGTGGCCGTGGAATTGGCAGGTCTACCGCGCTGGCTTTTGCAGGCGCAGGCGCAAGACTGGTGTTGGCCGCGAGGACGCAAGCAGAGGTGGACCAGGTCCGTGATGAAATCAGGGCAAACGGCGCGGAATGTATCTCGGTCAAAACGGATGTCACGGAGAAGACCCAGGTCAATGCCCTGATCGAAAAGACCATCGCAACGTATGGTCGCGTGGACATCCTGATTAACAATGCCGGTGTGGCCATACATAACCCCATCGACCAGATTCGTGAAGAAGATTGGGATCTCACCATGTCCGTTAACCTGAAGGGTGTGTTCCTGTGCACCCAGGCAGTATTTGGGAAGATGTGTGAACAGGGCTCCGGTTATATCCTCAATATATCATCCATTTCGGGCAAAATTGGTCACCGGAACGGGGGTGCATATTGTGCGTCCAAATTCGCGGTCAATGGATTCACTGAAACTACTGCAGTCGAGGGCAAACCTTTCGGTGTGAAAGCGGCGGTGGTTTGTCCGGGCCCGGTCGATACGCGGATGAGAAGAGAAAACCACCCGGATGATGATCTGGAGAAACTCACGCAGCCGGAAGAGATCGCAGATCTGATTCTATTTTTGGTGACCCAATCTCCCACCGCACATATTGTCGAATCCGTGATCCGAACGCCCCTGATGTAGTCTGAAAATCGAGCGCTCACCCTGGATTAATCTTAAGGCTGCCCGGGTTCGCAGGACATCACTCAACGGTAGAGGTACTGACCAGTAATGCGTGCATTCTTCTTTTGGGAAGCAAAGGCCGGGGGACTTACGCTGGAGCAAAAGTGTAATCCGTATGCCGGGCTTCTGGCTCGCGAACTTGCCAAACTTGACGTCCATCTGGAACTGGGTGATTACGCGTTCGAGAGAGGGTGGCTCGAAGAGAACAGGGGAAGATTCGATGTCCTTCATCTGAACTGGCTTCACTGGTTCTACAGACAGGATACCCTAGAGGATACAGTTGCCCGATACGCACGGTTCGCCGAGAATCTGGCATATGCCAAATCAATCGGGTACAAGGTGGTGTGGACGCTCCACAACAAATATCCTCACGAACGACCTTTTCCTCACGTGGATCGTCTTGCCCGGCTGATGGTGGGTAAGCTGGCCGATTCTGTAATTGCGCACTGCGAATACGCCGCAGGTCTCGCCAGAGATTTGTTTTACCGCCAGTCCGGCCTGCACGTGATTCCACACGGGAATTTCATAGATGTGTTTGACAACAGTGTCTCACCGACCGAGGCCAGGAACCAGCTGGGTATCGCCAGCGACGCATTCGTCTATCTCTTCTTCGGCAATGCCAGAGCATACAAGGGTATCGAACATCTGATTGAATCCTTTTGCAGGGTCGCAGGACCTGACTCAAATCTCGTTCTGATGACTCGCCGTGCATTCGATGCCTCATACTCGGACAAGGTGATGAATCTTTCCCGCAATGATCCGAGAATTCAGGTGTTCACACATCCATTTTTCCCCAACGAAGATTTCCAGATTTACCTCAATGCCTGCGATGTAGTCACGTTGCCATTCACCGAGGTGCTCACCTCCGGCACGGCGATTACCGCACTTGGCTTTGGCAAACCGGTGATCCTACCGGCATTGGGTTGTCTGCCGGAGCTGATCAATGACGGTGCGGGCATATTGTATGACCCGCGTGATTCCCAAAATCTTGGAGAAGCGATGTTGGCGATCCGACATTGGGACCTGGGAAAGGCCGGTGCAGCGGCTCTCGAATGCGCCCGAGTTCTGGATTGGAAGGGAATTGCCGAGAAAGTAAATCACGTTTACAGAAGCTGATCTTTGTAAAGGACATTCGAATGGTTGTAACCGAAGTGAACATGATTGGTGTTCATGTAAATCATCGGGGTGACTGGGTTTTCGTACAGATCCACACCGATGCAGGAATCCATGGTCTTGGCGAGCTGCGCGCGGGAAAAAACTACGACCTGCGACTGAGGCGGGTGAACGAACTCGCGGGTCTGCTCATTGGGAAGGATCCCCGGAATATCAGGAAGTTTTTCACAGACGCGCTTGCCTCAGGGAAAGACATCGATTCCATGTTGGCGATCAGCGCGCTGGAGCAGGCCTTGTGGGATATTTCAGGGAAGGCATTGGGTGTGCCGGTTCACAGCCTGCTCGGCGGCCGCTGTAGAGACGAGATCAGGCTGTATGCAAATATCAATCGGGCTTCCACCGACCGTTCACCCGGTCGTTTTGCGCAGCTGGCAAAAGCTGCAGTTTCAGACGGATTTGACGCGGTCAAGCTCGCGCCATTCGATGGGATGCCTTCGGGAATCGACAATGCCAAGGACGCGCATGCAGGCATAGAATGCATGGAAGCCGTTCGAGAAGCTGTTGGCGCAAAGGTCGATGTTTTGATCGACTGCCACAGCCATTTCACACCGCGGGGGGCTCTCTCACTTGCTGATGCGCTGCGCGATCTGGATCTGTACTGGTTCGAGCAGCCGATTCAGGAAGACAACCTGACCGATATGATCGAGGCGAATCGGTCTTGCGGCCTTCGGACGGCAGGTGGAGAGCAGCGCAGGTTGAGACAGGGATTTACTGAACTTATGGGGACCTCAGCGATGGATATCATTATGCCCGATGTGACCATTGTCGGAGGCATTGGAGAGTTGGTAAGGGTGGCTGAGATGGCAGAGGCCTGGGGGATTCCCACAGCGCCTCACGGACCGTTTGGCCCTATAACCATCGCATCTGGCGTGCAAGCCATGGCAGGCCAGCCCGGGTTCCTGATTCTGGAGTATGGATATGGGGAGGTGCCGTGGCGGCGGGAGCTGACCCTGCCTCAAGAGGAGATCGCCCACGGAAGAATTCACCTCACGGATCGCCCGGGTCTTGGATTCGAACTCAATTGGGATGTCGTAGAAAAGCACCGAGTTGAGCTTGTCTGAAACTTGAACAAGGAGTTTAGGCATGCCTTTTCCGAACCTCCGCGTATTCGAACAAAAACCAGTCTTTCTGCCTGAAGAGGGACGGACTGTTATTCCCCCTCCAGGAATTGGAAGGGGATTCTGGGCCGGTGGCTGCAGCGCCCTTTATGATGAGATTAAGGGGCGATTTTATTTGTGTTACCGCGTTCGAACACCCGATTCGCGCGGTGGCGTGTGCCGAATCGCTGAAAGCAAAGACGGTGTGAGCTTCGAGACGATCAAAGAGATCCGCCGCGAAGAACTGGATTCGCAATCGATCGAGAAGAGTTCGATCATCATTGCGGAAAACGGAGATGTCCGGCTCTATATCAGCTATGTCGAAAACCGTACCAGCAGGTGGCGAATCGATCTGATCGAGGCGAGCGCCTGGGAAGCGCTGGATCCCGGTAAAGGAGTACCGGTTCTAACGCCTGAACAATGTGGAAATCAGGGTGTGAAAGACCCGGTAATTCTCCGGTGCAACGGGGCATACCATTTGTACGCGAATTACGCACCCAATCCGGTAAACGAAACTTCGGACAGCCTCAGCCGAATGCACGCCGAGGGTAACGCATTCGTGTCTGGTGTTGTAGATACAGGCACAGGCCTGGCAACAAGCCCGGATGGGAGAACATTCAACTGGCATGGTTCTGTAATGGACCCCGATGAAGGTTGGGATGGCTTCATGATCAGATTCGTCTCTGTAATCCATACACCACCGGTGTTCACTGTATTTCACGATGGGAGACCCGATGTTACTGCCTCATATGAGGACAAATGTGGAATTGCTGTGAGCCTGGACTTGCGCCACTTCACGAAGGTTTCCCAAACGGCCCCGGTGCTCTCATCTTCTGAAGGCACCGGGTGCTTGCGATACCTCAGCGCGGTCCAGACCGATTCAGATACGTACTATTACTATGAATATGCTCGTGGGGATGGTTCTCATGAACTTCGGATGAACAGGGTGGAGAAAGGAGCGGGATATGTTTAAGAGTTTGGCGCCCGGGGCAATTGGGGTCAAGGCAGATTTACACCAGGGCATTGCATACGCCAAAGACGCGGGATTCGAGGGGCTGGATGTGGGAATCAAGACGCTCGCGAGTGAAATCGAAGCACACGACGTGGATTACGTAAAGCATCTCTTTTCATCAGCTGGAATCCGGATCGGCGCGTGGGGTTTGCCTGTGGCCTGGAACGGGACGGAGGCCGACTACAAGCGTGACCTCGAGCAACTGCCCGCGCTGGCGGCCGCTGGAGCTTCGGTGGGGGCAAACAGAGTTTCCCAGTGGGTTCCCCCCGCCTCGGAAGAACGGAAGTTCCGAGACAATTACAGATGGCATATCGATCGATTCCGTCCGATTTGTGAAATTCTTGGAGAATTTGGATGCAGTCTTGGTCTTGAATTCATTGGTCCGCAAACGCTCCGGAGGGACAAGCCGTTCGGGTTTATTTATTCCATCGATGGTATGATGGCATTCTGCGAGAGTGTGGGTACCGGGAATGTCGGTTTGTTGCTGGATTGCTGGCACTGGCATACGTGCCTCGGTTCCCTTGCTGATATCCGTTCGCTGGATCCCTCCGACGTGGTCAATGTCCACGTCAATGATGCGCCTTTGGGTGTTGATGTGATCGAACAGATAGACAACATCCGCACGCTCCCGTCAGAAACAGGTGTGATTGATCTGGTCGGCTTCCTGAAGGTATTGAAGGAGATCGGCTACGAAGGACCGGTTTCACCGGAGCCCTTCAGTCAGCGGGTACGTGACTTACCGCCGGACGAAGCCGTGAAACAGACGCACGATGGATTGAACACGGCCTGGGAACAGGCTGGGTTAAACTAAGGAGCCGACATGAAAGACATCGGGGCATTCGCATCCGAGTATATAGCGGATAATATCAAGATCTTGCAGAGCCTGGATCCAAACGAAATCGCACAAGCTGTGGAACTGGTGGTCCGGGCAGGAGAATCCGGAAATCGGATCTATGCGATTGGGAATGGCGGGAGTGCGAGTACGGCCTCCCACTTTGTGAACGATATGGGGAAAGGGGCTTCCTTGGGCAGGGAAAAACGGTTCAAGGTGATCCCGTTGACCGATAATGTAGAATGGATGACCGCACTCAGCAATGACCTGAGCTATGAAGATGTGTATGTGGAGCAGCTCAAGAATTTTGCGGAGAAAGATGATGTGTTGCTGGCCATAAGTGGCAGCGGCAATTCGGAAAATGTGCTTCGGGCCGTCCGGTATGCCAACGAAGTCGCGTGTCACACGATTGGATTTACGGGCTACGATGGGGGAAAATTGAAGGATCTGGTAGAGACTTGCGTGGTGATCCACAGCAATCACATGGGGCGAATCGAAGACATGCATGTGATTTTGCAGCACATCATCTGCTACTATTTCATGGATCAGGAGTAACTTTGTAAAGATGTGCCAACCACTTGTACTGTGCTTCGCTGGATTGCTTGGGTTGAATCTCGAAATCGGGTATTACCTGCACCTGCTGAAGGGGCAGGCCAGATTGCTTTGGAAAGGAAAACCCATCGCACAACTTCTGAAGCGAACGGATCTGGATCCTGCGACCCGGACAGGGCTCGAGTTGGTACAGGAGTTGAGGGAGTTTGCAGTTCAGGAGATCGGGTTAACTGCCTCCCGAAATTACACCTCTTTCTGTGACATCGGCGATGGACCTGTGTCCTGGCAATTAACCGCGGCCCCCAAAGACAGGTTGGAGCCGCTCAGGTGGCGCTACCCCGTGGTGGGAGAATTTCCCTATCGGGGATTTTTTGATCTCAAGAGGGGGTTGGCCGAGAAGTCCCGTTTGGAGAACAAGGGATTCGATACGCACCTGGGAAGGGTAGGGGCTTATTCGACCCTCGGGTGGTTCGATGATCCTGTCCTGAGCACCATGCTGAGGTATCGGGAAGAAGATCTGGCGGAACTGCTCTTTCATGAACTCGTCCATGGCACCATTTGGATTCCTGACCAGGTGTCTTTCAATGAAAGTCTTGCGACTTTTGTAGGTGAAAAAGGGGCATTCCGGTTCCTGGAGCGAAAATACGGTCCATCAAAAGTGGAAGAGGCACGCAAAGTCCGAAAGGATCGCCTAACATTCAAGACCTTTATGCACGATGTGGCAGAACGCCTGAAAACCGTTTTCGATTCGGATCTTTCCTATGAGGAAAAGCTGGGAAAGAAGTCAGAGATATTCGAAGATGCAAAGGAACGGTTTGCCGAACTGAATCTGCAAACGGAAATTTACAAGAGCTTTCCGAGATGGAAATTGAACAACGCCCTGATGCTATCCTACAGAACCTATCACGAAAAGATCGATATCTTTGAAAGGGTGTATGATTTGACTGAAGGAGATTTGCAACGGACCATTGAAATTCTTCGAGGCTGTGAACGGGAGCAGAATCCAGTGGAATATCTGGAGGCCTTACTTTCAGAGACGAAAAAATAGAAGGAACGCAGTGTCCAGAAATGCGGAATTTCTAAGAAAAAACAGGGAAATATACAGGGTGGTAAAAAAGATCCCCGAAGGAACCGTTGCCACGTATGGACAGATAGGTGAGATGGCCGGGGCGGGCCCGAGGCAAGTGGGGCAGGCGTTGAAGGCCTTGCCGCCGGATTCCAACTGCCCCTGGCACAGAGTGATTAACTCACAAGGAAGGGTGTCCATGCGCACCAGTTCCGGTAAGGCGCACCTGATTCAAGAAGGCCTGCTGGAATCCGAAGGAATTGAATTTCGAAACGGCAAAGTCGATCTCGATGTGTACAGATGGTATTCTGAAGTATAGGAACCTCTTCTTGTCTTTGAATCCCTTCAAACCGTTCACGCCGTATCTGGAACAATACTGGCGACGTATCATACTCGGTCTTGCACTGCTGGCTGTGGCGCAGGCAATTTCTACTGCCATTCCGCTTGCCCTGAAAGAGGGCGTCGATTCCATTAAAGTTTGGATCGACAACGGGGGTAGTCTTCACGCCCCCTTCAGTGAGATCTATCAGGAAACGTACTTTTACGCCGGAATCATACTTGCATTGGCTTTGCTCCAGATGGGGTTCGACATGGGGATGCGTTGGTGCCTGACCAGTGTGTCCAGATACGTGGAATATGACATTCGCGAAGTTTACTTCTCACGGCTTCTGACATTGTCTTTGCAGTATTTCAACAGGACTCCTACCGGGGATCTGATGGCTCGTGCGACCAACGATGTGAATGCCGTGAGAATGTTTCTCGGGTTCGGTATTCGCATGCTGTTTGGGGCCGTGTTGGCGTTGGGTTTCAGTATGGTAGTGATGTGTTCCATCGATTGGAAACTCGCGGTCTACGCAATGATCCCCATGCCGGTCATGGCCTTTGTGATGAACAGAGTATCTTCCAGGATCCATCGTGGATTTATGGCAGTCCAGGAGCAGTTTTCCAATATCAGCGCCCGTGTCCAGGAGAATCTGTCCGGGATTCGGGTCGTCAAGGCGTTTGCCCAGCGCGAAGCGGAGATTACAGCATTCGACGTACTCAACAGAGAGTATCTGGAGAGGAATAAGAAACTGATTCACACGCAGAGCCTGTTCTTTCCGCTCACCTTTCTGCTCAGCGGGGCATCGCTCGCGATCATTCTGTGGTTGGGCGGTGGTGCAGTTATTCAAGGAGAGCTCACGCTGGGTGAATTCGTCGCGTTCAATGCATATCTCACGCGCCTGATTTTTCCGATGATCACGCTTGGCTGGATGATCGATAGATATCAACGGGGAATGGCATCCATGAAACGGATCGACGAGATCCTGGCCGAAGTACCGGAAATTGTGGACGCCGAATCCACCAGGTCCATTGCCGGACTCTCAGGTGAGATCGAATTCAGAAACCTGTCCTTCTCGTTTAACGGGCAGAAGGTTCTCGAGGATATTGATCTACATATTCCGGCAGGCAGCACGGTTGCTGTGGTAGGCCGCGTGGGATCTGGAAAGAGCACACTCGGCAGACTGATCCCGAGACTCATCCAGTCCGAGCCGGGTATGGTGCTGATCGATGGGGTTCCAGTGGAAGAGATACCACTCGAGACACTGCGATCATCCATTGGGTATGTGCCTCAGGATACCTTCCTGTTCTCCGATTCACTTGAGGAAAACATTCGTCTGGGTGTTCAGGAGGTACTCCCGGGTGATTTGGAATGGGCTACGGAAATATCGCAGCTTTCCCGAGATATGGATGATTTTCCAGAAGGATACGAAACGCAGCTTGGAGAACGCGGTGTCTCCATGTCCGGTGGACAGAAACAGCGCACGGCGCTCGCACGAGCAGTAATCCGGCGACCAGCAATCCTTATTCTGGATGACGCAATGGCCAGTGTGGATACGCATACTGAAGAAGAGATCCTGAGAGGATTGCGAGAGGTGATGAAAGACAGGACCACATTTCTTATCTCACACCGGATTTCTACGGTGCGTCAAGCAGACCAGATTGTCGTGCTGCAGGACGGGAGAATCATCGAGCAGGGCAATCACAATGAACTGGTCGCCTCAGGAGGGGTGTACGCCGATATGCACAAGCGCCAGCAGTTGACCCAGGAACTGGATGAGATCTGATTATGACGATTGAAATTCCAGATATTCATGAAGAAGAGGTATCCGAGAAGCCTTTCGATCTGTCGTTGATGAAAAGACTCCTGGCCTATCTCAAACCCTATGGCAAGTGGGTGCTCCTTTCCTTCTTCCTGATTCTTGTTGGCTCTGCAGCCAGACAGGCCGGACCCTTTCTGAGTAAAGTCGCCGTAGACGATTACATACTGGTTGGCGATTACGATGGGCTCCGAACCATTGTCGTGATTTTTGTCGGGCTCCTGGTGGTACAATTCTTCACAGACTATGCACAAAAGTTGATCACCCAGCTCACCGGGCAGTGGGCCATGTATGACCTGAGGAGCCAGATCTTTTCCCACCTGCAGCGTCTTCCCGTTTCCTTCTTCGACAAGACACCTATCGGCAGGCTCATGACGCGGAATACCAACGATGTAGACGCGCTAAATGAACTGTTTACCGATGGAGTCATCGCAGTATTCAGCGACATATTCACGCTTCTGTCAATCCTTGCGTTCATGTTTTATATGGACGTCAATCTTGCCCTTGTGGTCTGCGCCGTGTTGCCTCTTATGTTTTTGACAACATTCTGGTTTCAGGGCCGAATGATGAGGGCTTTCCGGCTTGCCCGTGTGAGACTTGCGAGACTGAACGCATATCTGCAGGAAAACATCTCCGGCATGGCAGTGGTCCAACTGTTCAACCGGGAAAAGCCCAATGGCGCGCGTTTTGGGGGTATCAATGGACGTTACCTGGAGGCGAATCTCGAGTCCACGTTATACCATTCCTTGTATTTTCCTATTATGCAGATGCTGGGCGCCGCCGCTACGGCAGCGATGATCTGGTATGGAGGAGGTGAGGTGGTGAGATCGGAGATCGAATGGGGTGTGCTTATCGCAATGCTTCAGTACATTCCGCGTTTTTTCTGGCCAATTCTGGATATCTCCGAAAGATATGCGATCCTCCAGGCCGCAATGGCCTCCTCGGAACGAATCTTCGAACTGCTAGACGAGGAGCCAGAGCCCGAGGGTGGAGAAGTGAAGAAGGAGCGAGCAGTCGGTGAGATCGAATTCAGGAGTGTCTGGTTTTCTTACAATGACAAGGACTGGGTATTGAAGGACGTCTCCTTCCGTGTCCAGCCAGGTGAACAGGTTGCCATTGTGGGCGCAACGGGATCCGGGAAGACGACTATTATCAGTCTCTTATGCAGATTCTACGATATTCAGAAGGGGGAAATCCTTGTTGATGGAGTGGAAATTCGGAGGTGGCACGTCGAAACACTCCGAAGTCGAATCGGTGTTGTCCAACAGGATGTGTTCATGTTTTCAGGAGATATCGAATCGAATATTCGTCTGGGCAATACGAAGATTTCTACCGATCGGGTTAAACAGGCTGCACGGGATGTGAATGCCGATCATTTCATCGAGAGTCTGGATGGAGGCTACGGAGAACAGGTATCGGAAAGGGGCAGTACCTTTTCTGGTGGACAGCGCCAGCTGCTTGCCTTTGCGCGAGCCCTTGCATTCGATCCGGATATTCTGGTGCTTGACGAAGCGACCTCTAGCGTGGATACCCAAACCGAAACGTGGATACAGGAGGCCGTCGAAAGATTGATGTCGACGAGGACCTCGATCGTCATTGCGCACCGGATCTCCACCATTAGCAATGCCGATCGTATAATCGTTATTCACAAAGGAGAAATTCGCGAGATTGGTACGCACGAATCGCTGGTTGCAGAAGGTGGAATTTATCACCGGTTGCATCTGCTCCAGTATGTTGGCGGAGATTCGTCAGATGCCTGAAATCAGGCCCGGCCGAGAGAATTTCTATTGACAAACATCTATTGTTTTTATATCATTTAGGCTTGTTCGGGTATGGAATTTTTTCGCAGGATCTGAACGCACGAACCGCCAAACCTGGAACCGAAGAAAGGATTCGTAGGTGACCAAGGCCGACATTGTTGACCAGATTGCAGAGGCAACCGGATTGACAAAAACCGATACGGCGGCAGTTGTAGAAGGCTTCCTGGCTTCGGTGATTTCGGCTCTGCAGAAGGGTGAACACATAGAGATTCGTGGCTTCGGTACTTTCAAAGTGGTCACGCGGGCATCCCGAACAGGCCGAAATCCAAAAACAGGCGAGGTTGTGCGAATCCCTGAAAGACCAGTGCCAGTATTCAAACCGTCACGCGAATTACGCTCCGGAGTCGAGAGTGAAAAGGCGTGAGAGTCCTACCCTAATCCGGTAGTAGTCCCAAGAGGAGGTGTATCCTTTGCCCTGTGGAAGAAAACGGAAGCGGCACAAGATCGCGACCCACAAACGAAAAAAGCGTCGAAGACGTGACCGTCACAAAAAACGTGACCGGTAGACACGGAGCCTCCGGGGCATTAGCTCAGCTTGGATAGAGCGCTGGTCTCCGGAACCAGAGGTCACAGGTTCGAATCCTGTATGTCCCACCAGGAACAAGGCGGGGAACATCATATTGATGTTCCCCGCTTTTTATTTTGTCAGATTCGGCCACCGCGTGATCTTCGGTTCTGCTTTCCTTCGACACGATTGAGCATGTTCCGCGCGTCAATGTGTTGGGTGAAAGTCCAGTGGCTGGAAACATCTATACGCACAGGAACATCTAACATTCAGAATGGCAACTGGAGAGTCGATATAAATACTAATTAAGGGCAGTGTTGGCTCGATATCTGCTATTTATACTTGGTGTTCGGGAGAAAATGGGAAATATGCCAGGATGAAGATTGCATCACGGAGAATGAATATGTGGTGTATGTAATTGTTTTTATTAATGTAAGTCCTAATTTTCAAAGCTTGGATCGCAACAAGGCGACCCATTTGAGCATCATCGATTCCGGAAGAACAGGCATCAGGAGATGCCAGAATGGCAGAAAATCTGGCCTGTGCAGCAACTTGATTCCTTTCTGGAACTTTAGAAAAGGCAATTCGTTCAAGAAACAAGTAACAGAACGCCTGTACGGCGAGTGCAGATCTGGGGGATATGACTATGGACCAGGTCCGAGAGGAGGTGTCAGTCAAGATGGATCTTTCCGATAAAGCACAGAAGAGATTCGCGCACGATGAATCAGTCCAGCGCTACCTGAAGGAATTGCGCAAATATCCTCCAATGTCAAGAAAAGAGGAGGAAGACACGCTGCAGCGGTCACGCAAGGGTGATACTCGGGCAGTTGAGCGCCTAATTACGTCCAACCTTCGGTTTGTGGTGAGTGTAGCATTGGAGTATCAGGGAAGAGGCGTGCCGCTTTCCGACCTGATTGCCGAGGGCAACATGGGGTTGATGGAAGCCTTGAAGCGATTTGACGAAAAGCGCGGCTATAAATTTATCAGCTACGCGGTTTGGTGGATCAGACAGGCCATCTTGAACGCGCTGAAACGGACTTCTACTGTCTCTATGCCGGCCAACCGGCAGGAGGACATGGACCGTATGGCCCGTAGATGGGGACAAATGACCCAGGAACTGGGGCGCGTTCCTTCGCTCGAGGAAGTTGCTTCAGACATGAAGATCAGTAGAAAGCGGGCAGAGCGTGCGCTCCGTTGTGTTCGCTCGGATCTTTCGCTGGAATCTCCTCTGGATTCTGAGGGCGAGCAGACGCTGATTCAGGTTTTGAATGCGGAAGATCCAGATCCGGATCTGAAGGTGCTGGAACGGGACCGACTGGAGCTCATCAGCGAATCCATGGTGGGCAGTCTGGACAGCAGAGAGTCTGAAGTGATTCGCGCCTATTTCGGTTTGGATGGCGGTGAAAGGAAAACACTGGGCGAGATCGGGCGGACCCTGGGCGTTACGCGAGAGCGTATTCGTCAGATCCGGAACCGTGCACTCAGCAAACTGAAGCGATATTTCAGGCAGCGGGTACGCTCAGAGGAGTCTTGGCAAGACCTTGTATGATCCTGGGAACCGATCTTAACCTGGCGTGATGGGCAATTGCCCATCACGCCATTTTTTATTCTTTGGAATTCAACGGATCCGGGTCTTGATCCAGGATGTTCCAATATATAAATCCGTTGATTTAACCCTTGTAAATGCTTAGATTGCAGCTGCCTCCGAGAGCCGACGCAAACGGTTGTTCGACAGCTCATACTTATGGCGGATTCTCGCCTTAATTCTGACAAAAGGTAGAGATGGGCACGGTTGCGAGTCCGATTGAGTCCGAACGGCTGGATCGTCCGGGAACCAAAAAGCAGAAGCTGAAACGCTTCAGGCCGGTCCGCTTGTTCCGCCGCGTGCTGAAACGTGTTGTGGATCACGACTGTAATGAAATTGCAGGTGAAATGGCGTTTGATTTTGCGTTTTCTATTTTTCCTGCTGCCCTGTTCGCGGCAACCTTGGCCGGTCTTTTGGGGATCACTCCCGAGTTTGTAGCCAATTCACTAGATGTTCTGGGTATTTTTCTTCACGAGGTTGTTCGGGGCATGGTGGAGGACAATGTCCGAAGCCTGGTTGCATCCAGTTCAAGTAATCTGCTGACCATCGGATTTCTGGGTGCGATCTGGGTCTCGTCCAGTGCAATTTCTGCTACCATCAAGGCTCTGAACCGGGCCTACGGAGTTACGGAAACCAGATCATTCTGGATTCGACGCACACTTTCGGTAGGCCTGATGTTCGGGGTTGGCTTCAGCATGGTTGTGGCATTCAACCTGCTTTTTCTGGGTGAGTGGATCGAAGCCCAACTATTGATGAGACTGGGGCTGCAGCATCTCTTGCCCTCACTTGTGGCCTACCTGAAGTGGCCGATCGGATTCCTGAGCGCCATTTCGATGGCAGGTCTGTTATACAGATTGGCCCCGAACTGTCGACCCAGGCTGCTCGGCGTTCTTCCAGGAGCAGCGCTATTCGCACTCTTGTGGTTTTTTCTGTCCCGGGCGTTTGGTGCGTATGTGGCAAATTTCAGCTATTACAACTTTGTAACCGGCCTTCTGGGTGTATTCATCGGCTTCCAGCTCTGGATTTATCTGACAGCCTTTATTCTGCTGGTGGGCGGGGAGTTGAATGCGGAACTGGCCGCAATGAAGATGCGGAACAGAGAGCGTATTTTTGAATGAGATGGACTTGCTCAACTGTATGAATCTGGAAGGGGAGTCATGACCACGTTGTTTGGTTTTCTTGGATTCAAACTGATCAGTTTTTTTGTTCAAACCTGCAGGATGTTCGCCTATTTCACGAGATGTCTGGGTGAAATGCGCAACGTTTACTTCTACCGGCGTCAAATTGTAGAACAGTGCCACGCCATCGGTGTGAATTCACTTTCCCTGGTTATTCTAGTATCCGCGTTCAGCGGAATGGCGGTTTCGATTCAGATGGCCTACCAGATGGAAGAGTATGTTCCTGACTACATGGTGGGCAGTATTGTGGTAAGGTCGGTTGTGCTGGAGCTTGCACCTATACTTATGGGTCTTGTTCTGGCGGGAAGGGTAGGTGCGGGCATCGCATCGGAAGTTGGAACCATGAAGGTCTCAGAACAGGTAGATGCCCTGACATCAATGGCAGTCGATCCAGTCGGATATCTTATGATGCCACGGCTTCTGGCAGGGCTTACTATGATTCCGGTTCTTGTTGTATTCTCTTCATTCGTATCGATTTATGCCGGCTTCGTGATGGCGATCGTCAAAATGGATATTACGGTCGCAGATTTCGTAAAAGGAATGAAACTGGACTTTCAGCCCTATGACGTCGTCGTGGGACTGGTCAAATCGGTGGTCTACGGAGGGCTGATTACGTTCATAGGCTCATACGCCGGGTTGAGAGCTGAGGGGGGGGCACAGGGGGTCGGAAGAGCTGCGACGACAGCGGTGGTAATCTCCTCGGCGCTAATCCTGATCCTCGACTACTTCCTCACCCACGCATTGCTGTACTGAAGGCAGGAAGACAATGCAGTCAAACGGAATCGCGATCCAGTTCGAAGGGGTCTACAAGCAGTTCGACCACCTGGAAGTTCTCAAAGGAATGAGCCTCAACGCAAAATGGGGTGAGGTTACGACCATCCTTGGTCCAAGCGGGTGTGGAAAAAGCGTTACACTCAAGCACATCATAGGGATCGAAAGAGCAAATCGTGGCCGGGTGATAGTTGCCGGGCACGATATGAACACCATAAACAAGAAGGATCTCACTGGTCTTCGCAAACGCATAGGAGTATTGTTCCAGTCCTCTGCGTTATTTGATTCTATGTCTGTAAAGGAAAATGTCGCCTTCGGTTTGCGAATGCACACAAACATGACCGAAGCAGAGATTTCCAACAGAGTCCACGTTTGTCTTTCGGCTGTGAAGCTCGATAAAAGTGAAGACACGATGCCTGTTGAGCTCTCGGGAGGCATGAGAAAAAGAGCAGCTTTGGCCAGAGCCATTGCTATGTCACCGGATTTTATTCTTTATGACGAGCCGACCACCGGGCTCGATCCCAGTACGGCGAATGTGGTAGGGGAGTACATTGTGAAGCTTCAGAATGAACTCGATGTTACATCCATTGTGGTAACTCATGACCTGAATCTGGCAAACCAGATTTCAGACAGCATTGCACTGCTATTCGAGGGCCGAACCGCCATTCAGGGCGCGCCTGAGGAAGTGGCCAGCAGTGGTAACGAGAAATATGACCTTTTCGTATCTGGAAAAATCTGACAGGGGAGAAAGATGGTAAGTCGCTCACAGGAGGTGCTGCTCGGTGCTGTTGTTTTTGTCGCGATCGTCATCGTGGTCGTGGGAACCGTCTGGCTGTCCGAACATTTCGCTGGACCGGCTGGTGGCTACCGTCTGCACGTGAAGTTCGACAGCGTTCCCGGTCTCCAAAGAGGAAACGCGTTGACCATCCGCGGTGTACGTGTGGGCAAAGTCTTGAAAGTAGAGCTCCGGCGCGGTCAGCCAGTGGTTACCATCGGTTTTGCCGATCGCACGTCTTTGCCGCTCGATTCGAAAGTTGTGCTCAAAAGCGAGGGCCTGCTAGGCGGTCAGATGATCGAAATCCAGGTGGGATCCATGGTTGCCACGTCTTATGCCGATGGCGATACCATACAGGGCGTATCAGGAGCGGGCCTGGAAAAGATGATGAGCGACGCCACCTCAATGTCTGAGAAGCTCAACGATGCGGTATCCCAGACCCTGAATCAGGAAAGCATCCAGCAAATCCGACGTGTACTTTCAGATGTGGACAGTGTATCCGCCAACTTAAAGGGGATCATCGAAGAAAATAGGCTCACTTTTTCAAATGCTCTTGACAGCCTGGCGATGGCATCGGGAGATGCGCGAGGCATGATCGGGGAGAGTCGGCCTGAGGTCAAGAAAGCGGTCGAAAATTTTAGACGAGCCAGTGAAAATATAGCAGCACTGAGCGAAAACCTGGACGCGTCTTCTTCCTCTCTCAAGGCGCTGCTGGAGAACTTGAATCAAATTGTGAGCAAGATCAAGAAAGGCGAAGGCACACTTGGTAAGCTGGTTCAGGATGATCAGGTATACGAAAATTTGCGTAGGACCCTGTCATCTGTAGACAGTCTGGTGGCGGCGATCAAGAAAGAACCGAAAAAATATCTCAATGTAGATCTCCATATCTTCTAGGAATCGAGAGGCCAATATGCTCCGAATGCGGATTGTATCCCAGGTTGTCTTGCTGATTGCCTGCGCCTGTCAGATCGGCTATGCCGGGGAACTCAACTGGTATGAATGGCAGGGGAGTGCCGATGTAAATTTCGGTGGGCTCATAGATGAGATGCACGCCGTCAAGATTATCAATTCCAAGGACGATCGCAGAATCATATTCGGCGACAGGCAGGGTCAGGTTCATGCCGTCAGATTGAAGAAGGGCAAATTCCAGGAGGAATGGGCAGGGCAACCCCTCAGATCGGCAATAGCAGAGGTGTTCGTAAAGGACATCGATGGCGACGGCAAACTGGAAATTGTGGCGTATTCCGAGTTCGGTGACATTGCGCTCTACCGTGCCGATACCTACAAATTGATCTGGGCCAGTACGGATGATGAGTACAGTACGATATCGAGTATGATCGTTCAAAATATTGACAATGATCCTCAATACGAACTGGTATTCTGTGCAGAGCCAAGAACTGATGTAACCAATTACCGATCCTCGGGCGGGGGGAGCCAGGAAGAAGTCGAACGACAAAGGGAGAGAGAGATATCAAGACTTTTTGTATTCGATTGTCGCAATCTCTTCGTTGAATGGGAAAGCCAGCCAGGTGTTTATGGCCAGAGTATCCTGGTTGGAGATCTGGATGACGACGGGATTCAAGAAATTGTATTGAATACCGGATTTGTTCTGGATGCGGAATACCGCAGGATCGAGTGGCAGTATCCAGACGGGTTTGGTCAGAAAATCGGTTTCGCTGATGTGGATGGTGACGGAATTCCGGAAATTGTAGGTGAATACCACAGTCCGACACGTCCCCGAAGATTTCTCCGCTTCTTCGATGTAGACCAGCAGACCGAAAGTTTTCTTGGCACGAGGAGAAGGTAGTCTGTGAGCATCGAATCATCTGAAGAGGGTACAGTGCCTGATCAGATTGTGGACAAACAGGGTTCATGGAGCAGTGGAGACATCCCCTTTTTCAGGGTGGTTATCCTCATGTTTCTGGGTGTATTCCTGTATGTTCTCAGAGATGGGCTTTCTCCGCTGCTTGTGGGCGCCACGCTCCTGTTCATCATTCTGCTTGTCCAGAAGGCCGTTGATTTCGAACCGGGAGTAGCTGTTGTTGTCGTTGCTCTATTCTGTACCTGGTTCCTGTCAGATGTGGCGAGTCTCTTGTGGCCTTTTGTTGTATCCTTTATTTTAGCCTATTTGCTTGCACCGCTTGTAGGGCAGGTGGAACGATGGATTTCACGGTCCCTTGCGATCCTGCTCATTGTTTCGTTGGTCCTCGGCGCCCTGTCTGGAATTGGCGTGGTCGTCATACCCAGAATCATTAGAGAAGTTACAGAATTCGGCAGCCAGGTACCAAAATATGCAGCGGTTATAACATCATATTACGAGTTAATTCTCACCTGGGCGCAGTCGGTTTATGAATTTTCTACCGGGGATGTTAAACAGTGGTTCCTCAAGGGGCTCCCCAAGGTCGGGAAGATTTTCGCCGATCAGATGACTTCTGCCCTGAGAGGCCTGAGTTCCGGCCTGGCCGCACTTCTTAACTTGTTGATGATACCATTTGTAACTTATTATGTTTTAAAAGATTATGAAAAAATAAAGGAAGCCCTTGAGAACGCGTTGCCACGAAGGCACAGGGTGGATACGCTCTCCCTTTTGAGCCAGATCGATAATATTCTGGGCCAGTATGTTCGTGGACAATTCCTGGTCAGTTCCTTTATCGCAATTCTGACTTCAACCGGTTTGGCATTTTCCGGCATCCGATACGCTGTTCTGCTGGGGATGATGGCAGGCCTTTTCAATCTGATTCCTTATGTGGGGCTGGCCATTTCCCTGGGAATTGCTGCGCTTGTAGCGCTTCTGGATCCGGATCCCCTGTACAACCTTATGAAAGTTGTTGTTGTTTTTGCCGTTGTACAGGGAATCGAGGGTAATTTTCTCTCTCCGCGGGTTGTCGGCAGAAAAGTGGGTCTCCATCCGGTATGGGTCATGTTCGCGCTGGTCACGGCAGCCCATTTTTGGGGTTTCGTAGGAATGATCGTGGCTATTCCATCGGCGGCAGTGGTAAATATTGTATTTCGAATTGCCTACCAGAGGTACTTCTCTTCGGGATACTACCTCCGCGAACCTGACATTGAACAACGGAGCTCAGATTAGGTTTCCTGTTGACTTTATTGGTGTTTAGGATTAATTTCTATTTTGTGCAACCGGGGTGCTGGCTTCATTCCACGTACTCCAAAGATAACTTTCCCCACCTCCATCTGCATCTCTCTCTGCAGGAGGTTTGTTGTGCATTATTGTGCATTATTGGGCGTTGTTTTCTGCGGTTGTCGTGTTTGGTGTTAAATATTACACCTCACTCGAGATGCGGAAACTCGAGCAGAGGTTAAACACAGTCAAGGATGACCTGCATCTGGCCAAGGAAAAACTTCAACAGGCCCAGGATCGTCAAATGACCGTGCAGTCAGAAGAGGAACATGCTCAGGAACGGTTGAGGTGCGTCAAGGAAACGATCGAAGATATTCATATTCGAATGACGGCCAAGGACGTGAACGAATCGGATGAGGTTGGCGTAGCAGACGCTACCCCTTCTTCCCGCACCTTCTGACCATAGTGACCTGATTTCGCTTCAGATTTGATGATTATCGAATGCTTGCAACATCTCCCCCCTGCTTAACCATTTCTCTCCACTGTTGCCAAAATAAGGCAAAGGTTTAGCGATATGATCTGGGTATTATGGGGTTCACTTGGCTTATGTGTGGTTCTGGTCAAATACTACACTGCTCTTGGGGGGCGTCGTCTCGAGAGACGACTAAACAAGGTCAAGGCAGATCTCGCGCAGGCCCGGGGAGGACTGAAGGAGCAGCACGAAAAGGAGTCCAATGCGGTGAGCACCGAGGAAACTGCGGAATTGAGGTTAAGGTATATGAAGGAGATTATTGAAGACCTCAGAGGCAGACTCACCACATCAGACAAACGCGTGGACCGCGCGGAACAGGAGGGTCCAATCATCCTCCCCACCTTCATGCGCTATTGACCCAGATTCGGAATGTGTCCGTATCACATTTGTCTTGACGCAAGTTTACAAAATGTATAGTTTTTTCGTCCTCATATCAGGATGGAAATGGCGGGGCGTGGCGCAGTCCGGTAGCGCACTATCTTGGGGTGATAGGGGTCGCTGGTTCAAATCCAGTCGCCCCGACCATGACATACAAAAGGGTTGCGGAGGTATCTCCGCAACCCTTTTGATATATATCCCATGACTTCCTACTTCGATAGTTCATTTTCTTTGGCGTCGTTACGCGCCTGTTGCTCCTGCGCACGCTCAATTTCTCTCAGCAATTGTTCCGCCATCGATTTTTTCGCCTGTTTATTAAATTCTGCTGCTTTCTCCACAAAATACTTTTGAGTGACTACAAAGGTTGTGGCCAGAATCATACATAGTACACAGGTCACGGCAACGTACAAGACATTTCGGCGTCTGGAAGACTTCGAGGGTCTTCGTTTTCGAAGTTTTCGGACTCTTTGTCCCTGATGATGATGGGCGTGCCCATTTCCTTCGTCCCTGGGGAGTTGTATCTCACCCTTCTGATTATCCACAGGCGCCTGGCCCGATCCCGGTTCGCTCTGCGGCGTTCCGGGTGCATCTGATTGGGTAGCATCCTGTGTAGCTGAATTCCGGATCGACAATGTGGGTGTCGCTGACAACTCGCCGTCGGTGTCGATGTCGGTATTCTGGGGCGGACCCAAAACCCTTTCAATTTCGCCGATGATCTGGTGAATATCGAAAGGCTTTGGGACGAGCGCCTCGACACCAAGCTTTAATAATTCTTCGGCGGTATCGCCGTTGATGTGGGCAGATATGATAATCACCGGTATTCGGTTTCCGCTCCTGCGAATAAACTCCAGGAGTGAAGCACCGTCTACCGTTGGCATGGAAAGATCCAGCAGCATCAAGTCTGGCTTTTCGTCCTCGAGGTCTTTCATCGCATCTGTCCAGTGCGTGGCCGTGACGGCCTCGTAATGGTGCAGCCTCAGTGCATGATCGACCAGATTGACGATTGAACCATCGTCATCGACGACAAGGACTTTTTTTCGTTTGCTCGACTCTGTAACTGTCATTTCCCGAGTTCCGTATTAAGGTCAGTGGACTGTTCTCCAATTATTATTAGCACTTGCTGTGCCAAGACTTTGAGTCATCGGGACAGGAAATATATACTGTTGAAATTAAAAAGGATATGCTCTCCAATTCTTGTATTGAAAATCACAGAGGCCCTTCAGAATAGTTTCCAGACCTGAACATGTGGCGCAAACCAGCCAGTGTTTTTCACAGAAATGGTCATCTGCTCGCCAGGTCTTTATTTCTTGACGGAAAAAATATGCTATCTTACTTTACCATTTAAGAGATCGATGGATCATACGAAACTGGGGGATTGGAATGCTGCGTCAACTTCTTGGGAAGCTGTGGAATCGAAGAAAAGAACAGGATCGTTTCACTTTAGAATTATCTGTGAAAAGCGTAGATAGCGACGGGATAGAGCACGAACTGCGGTCAGAGGACTTAAGTGAAAGTGGTGTGAGACTCTGGTTTAAGCAAGCCAACCTGGGGAGCTTTATTGGTCATCGAGAGGAAGTGCCGCTGGAGATTCTTCTCGACCAGAATGGAGACTCGTTCCATGCACGGGCCCAACTCGTGTGGGCCTGCGATACGGCAAATGGGGGCACTTTGAGTGGTTGGCAGTTTCGGCATTTTGAGGATGACGGTCTCAGCAAACTGAGGAGTCTCCTGGACGCAAACCAACCTGCCTAACCGACAGGTTAGTTGCACGTATTCCTCCACTAACGTGAGGGTCCTGATCTATCCGGACCCTTTTGGTTTTCATGCCATCATCCAGAGAGGACATTCAAGTTGGAACAGAATTCACAAACGGGCAGGTCCAAAAGGGAGTATCTCGGGCTTTGGCTACGAGGCTTCTGTATGGGTGCAGCCGATGTGGTGCCAGGTGTCTCGGGCGGAACCATAGCCTTCATAACAGGCATCTACGAAGAGTTGATTCAGTCCATCAGATCGATTGATCACCGTGTTTTAAAGTCCCTTCTCAGATTGCGGTTTAGGGAAGTTTTCGAGCAGGTGCGGTGGAAATTTCTTTTGGCAGTGTTGTCCGGTATCCTTCTGGCAATCCTGTCACTTGCAAAGGGCATTCAGTGGATGCTGGAGCACCAGCCCATTCTGATTTGGGCTTTCTTTTTTGGTCTGGTACTGGCTTCTGTCTTTACAGTGCGGAAGCGTGTTACCTCCTGGAATTATTGGGTCTCCAGTGCGGCTGTCTTCGCGACCCTGTTTGCCTATCTGGTTGTGGGTCTGGTGCCCGTTGAAACTCCTGACTCGACCTGGTTTGTATTCCTTTGCGGTGTCATTGCCATTTGTGCCATGATCCTTCCGGGCATATCCGGTTCTTTCATTCTTGTGCTGTTGGGTAAGTATCAGTTTATGCTTGCGGCGGTGAACAACAGGGAACTCCTAGTTATTGTTACATTTGCTCTGGGAGCTGGAATCGGGATTGTGAGCTTTGCCCAGCTCCTGGGTTGGGTTTTCAGGCGGTATCATGATCTTGCAATTGCCGTGTTAACAGGGCTCATGGCCGGTTCCTTGCGAAAGGTATGGCCCTGGAAGGAAACGTTGAGTACCTTTGTCAACAGACACGGCAAGCAGGTGCCTCTGGAGCAATTCAATGTACTGCCTCCAAACGTTTCGTCTGAGGTAAGTGCAGCCTGTGGTCTTGCTTTGCTCGGTTTTACGCTTGTCTATGTTCTGGATAGAATCGGTTCCGTAAAGGAAGCTGCAACCTCACCCGGAACTCACGGATAACAAAGTGGGGACGCGCCATGGGGATCCGTTGGTCAAAGTGTAAAAGTTACCACCGAACAGGTACAAGAGCCTTCCTGGTCGAACTCCTGGCGGTCTTCAATCTTGTCTGTTTTCCGGTATACGCCGATCCACCGGATGCTGAACCCGTCCAGATCGATATGGCAACCATCACAGCCTCTCTGGGCCATGTAAATGCAGCTGATGCTACAGCCGGGTTCAAGACCTACGCGAACATTTTCGCGGAAACCCAGGGGTTGAATGTAAGGGTCGAAGTAACCATCTTTGACAATCTCGAGGAATTGAAGGTGGGCGCCGCACGCGAAGAACTCGAGGTGATCGGATTGCCGACCCACGAATATTTGAAGCTTAAAGATGATCTGCCGCTGGATTTGATGTTTATCGCAGAGAAGTCGGGTGAAATCACTGAAACGTATGTCCTCGTCGTCCGCACCGACTCAAGTGTGGATGACCTGGCGCAGCTTCAAGGGAAGGATCTGATCGTCTTATCTAGTTCGCAGATGGGGATGTCCAGGTTCTGGCTCGATGTCAAGCTTCTGGAATCAGGTATGCCCAGGAGCAGTGAATTTTTCGGAAGCGTGGAGAACCAGACCAAACCGCTAACCACAATCATACCGGTCTTTTTCAAAAAAGCAGATGCGTGTCTGGTTACGATGTCAGGTCTGGACTTGATGACCGAGATGAATCCTCAGGTGGGACACGAGCTCAGGGTGATCGAGACCTCACCCAGCATCGTACCCTTTGTTACCTGTATCCGATCAGATTTTGAGGGCTCGAACAGGCTGAAGCTCGAACGAGCCTATCTTCAGGCGCATAGTTTCCCTGCAGGCAAACAACTCCTGCTTCTGTTTCAATACGACAAGATGCGACTTGCACGGGAAGAGGACCTGGAAACAGCCCGAGACATTTATACGGCCCATCAGAAGTTCAGAAAGGGGCCATCTGCAGGCGGGCACGTACCCTGAGACTCGTGACAAGTCGTTGAGTGAATTACATATTCTGCTTGCTTAATGCAGGCTTTTAGGTATTTTCAGATCTGCTATATTTTTTGCTGGATCTGATATAGAAATGGACGTCGGGGCGTGGCTCAGCCCGGTAGAGCGCCTGCTTCGGGAGCAGGAGGCCGGAGGTTCAAATCCTCTCGCCCCGACCACTAAAAACAATGGGTTGCCTCATTTCGGCGTAGCCCATTTTCTGTTTCGTCTAATGGCCGTCTAACGAAAGGCGGCCCTTTCGCTTTGTAACCTAAGCTGGCGACCTAAGTGGGATGGAAACTTAACCCTTGAAAATTTGTCTAAAAGTTGTTACATTCGTAGTTGATATACAGCTCCATAAGACCTTAGTTTAACAGGGACTTATGGAGCTTTTTGCATTGACAAACTGTAGGAAACACGCTACACTTGAAATGTAATACAAAACAAACTCAACAGATACCACAAGATTAATAAAAGGGGGACCACTAAGAAGGGCATGGGGAACGGAGGAACACGAAAAAAACAGGCCTCTGGCGTATGCGCGCCAAAGACCTGTAAAAACAAACCCCATGCAAACATTCTCAGTCGCGAGGTCTGATGAAAGATATGTCAAACCTCCCTGGTAGACAACACAATTACAGAGGAGTCATTCGTGAACAACACTCTCAGCAAACCGGATCTTGTTACCATCCCCGAGATGTCTGCGGAGACTAATCTTAGCTGCAACTGGTTTTACCGTAGGTCCATGATTAACTCTTTACCTGGTCTGCGTCGTTTGGGAAGAAACCTGCGGATTGACAGACAGGTGTTTTACGATGCTTTGGAGAACGGCGAGGTCGAATAGCGTTTCTGGGTGGCGATCAATCGGACAAGTATTAGAAGCCGCCTTTGAATTCGTTGTCGACCAACCATGGTATAGTCTCGTGAATTCCAATGATGTTCTCCCCCGGATGGCAACCAATGGTAAGCCTTTGAGGTGCCACAGTTCGTGGCGCTCCTGAGTTCTTCACGCCACCAAGAAAACCCGATAGGTATTGACATGGAACTTAGACATTCCAAGGATCTTGAAGCCAGCGGCCTCTCTGATCACGTGATTCGGCTGTCGGGTTGTTATTCTGCCCCTGCCGAAAGGGTATTAGATGGGCTCGTCGCAAGCTCTGGACTTTTCTCGAGGGGGAGATAGAATGGTAAGCCAAACGCCGGATGAATCCACAGGGCGGCTTTCGACCCTTGAGTTCTTTCAGGAGATGTACCCGGATCTTGGCGGTCACTTTCTTGAGATTCGACGACTTCCGGGAAGCATTCAAAACTTCTGCGGTAATGTTGAGCAGGCAGCCTCTATCGCGGCATCAGAAAAGAAACGCAATGTCTATTTTGGCCCAGTTCTCAGATCAGAAGCCAAGGGTGACGAGGAACATTCAAGGCTCCTCTTCGCGCTTTGGGTGGACCTGGATGTCGTGAAAGACTTCCAGGGAGATTGGGACAGGGCAGGCAGGATCGTAGCTGACTTCGAGCACCGGCCATCCTGCGTTATTCACACGGGGAACGGTTGGCACCTGTATTGGTTCTTGAGTGGGCCAGAACTCATCGAGCCTGAAGATCGCCTGAGAGTTCGCGGGCTCCTTAACGGTGTCTCAGAGGCCCTTGGGGGAGACAACACTTCCGATCTACCAAGAGTTATGCGCACCCCGAGTCGCCGGATTCCAGGCCAGTAGGCAGTTCTACTGCGGGAGCTTGTTGGGCCCCAGTTGCGGCGAAAGTAAGAACAAGGAGGAGAACCGACATTTTGAGAGATCGCGACAAGCTGCACTCCTACAAAAATAGGCACTCCTCATCTCCGAAGTATGCCCCCATTCCCAGTTCCTGAGGGGTCTGCACTTGTCTGAGGAATCCTCGAAAGCTGGGACGGCACAGTTCGCCAAACACCTCTAAGGGCCTGCGATAGAAGGATTTCAAAGTCTGTCGAAGTTGGACGCTCAACCGTTTCTGATGGCACATCTGTTGGTCATAGCCACGTGTCAAGATCTTGAGTTCGGCGATCTGAGGTGAGTTGGGCAGAATGGGAGTAAGGGTCTGCAAGCAGTCCCATTTCAATTTTTTATTCTCCTAAATAATTACTTGCAAATCCACAAAGCATACCGCATCCTGTTGTAGTAAGGCACCATACACAGGCAGGTATTTCGTTTTTCTGGTTGTTAAAAGAGACATTGGTATCTGGAGGCAAAAATGATCTCGAAAACGCTCTTCTTTTTTTCTGTGGTGGCAGTTTTTTCACTTGCTGTTCAGGCCAGTGCCATCAATGTCCCACCGACTTTTGATTCCACGCCAGTGACGCAAGCGGTTGAAGGTGCACTATATAGCTACGACATCACCACATCGGATGCAGATGGTGACACCGCGATGGTAACAGGGGAAACGCTGCCAGGCTGGCTGGCCTTGACTTCCTGGGGAACTGGTGAAGCTGCGACCGTTAGCACTCTGGCAAGTCTTGAAAATATATCAACTGGATATGGAATTGATCTCTTGCCTTCGAGCCTGGCGGTGGACGCCGATGGTAACGTGTATTTCACTGTTACCCATTATTCTGGTAACCAGGATTTTAACCACCAAATCCATAAGATTAGCTCTGAGGGCGTGTTGACGGTACTTGCCGGAAGTGCACTGATCGGATCGGATAACGGCACGGGTACAGACGCCAGTTTCAATTGGCCGAATGGTGTTGCAGTGGATGTTTCGGGCAATGTGTATGTGGCGGATGGTAATAATTACAAGATCCGTAAGATCAGTCCTGACGGTGTGGTGACGACGCTTGCTGGCAGCGGTCAGCAGGCGTCTACTGACGGCACGGGCACAGGTGCGAGTTTTGCCTTTCCGAGGGGTCTTGTGGTGGATGCCAGTGGTAATGTATATGTGGCGGATGGCCAATACGTTTTTAACCAGTTCAAGATCCGTAAGATCAGCCCTGACGGTGTTGTGACGACGCTTGCCGGCAGCGGTGCGAAGGCATCGGTAGACGGAACCGGAGGAGCCGCGAGTTTTGATGTTCCGGATAAAGTGGCTGTGGATCTCAGCGGCAACGTTTATGTGCTTGACGTTGGCTCCAAAAAGATCCGCAAGGTCAGCCCTGACGGTGTTGTGACGACGCTGGCCAGCAATTTGCAATCCTCATCCGGGATTGCGGTTGATGCTGCTGGATATCTGTATTTGACGGAGTATGGAAACCACCATATTCGGAGAATAAATCCTGATGGTAGTGGAACCAGTAGTGAGTTTATGGGCAGCGCAACTGGTATTTCGGGTTTTCTAGACGGTGCGGGAATAGAGGCACGATTTGATAAACCTTGGGCAGTCTCCATCGACGCCAGTGGGAAAGTGTATGTGGCGGATCAGGACAATCACGCGATCCGTAAGATCACCTTTGCAACTGGGAGTTATAAGCTTTTTGGCACGCCTAGTTTTGCGGATGTGGGCACACACAACGTGGTATTGAAAGCGGATGATGGGAATGGGGGGTTGGTGGAGCAGAGTTTTGCCGTGACAGTGAATACTGTGAATTTTCCTCCAGGATTTAATTCTACGCCACCAATGGAAGTGAGTGTGGGAGCACTTTACACCTACGCTATCACCACCTCTGACGTCAACCCAGGTGACCTGGTGATAGTGACAGGAGTAACGCTGCCGTCCTGGCTGTCGTGGGATGCCGGGCCTGTGCTTTCCGGTACGCCTGATATTGGGGATGTGGGCGCACACAACGTGGTTTTGAAAGCGGAGGATGGGAATGGGGGGTTGGTGGAGCAAAGCTTTACCGTGACAGTGAATACTGTGAATTTTCCTCCAGTTTTTAATTCTACGCCACCGATGGAAGTGAGTGTGGGAGCACTTTACACCTACGTTATCACCACCTCTGACGTCAACCCAGGTGACGTGGTGACGGTGACAGGAGAAACGCTGCCGTCCTGGCTGGTGCTGTCGTCGGATGCCGGGTATGTGCTTACGGGGACGCCAGCGGAGGAGGATGCGGGCGGGCACACGGTGGTGCTG